>Ga0070659_100000132_pt1 | contig 56931 bp, 53 predicted proteins | sample KBSC23metaG_FD_64666 | JGI IMG/M metagenome (GOLD analysis project Ga0070659, IMG submission 64666) | Corn rhizosphere microbial communities from Kellogg Biological Station, Michigan, USA - KBS C2-3 metaG | ecosystem: Host-associated > Plants > Roots > Rhizosphere > Soil ... | reverse complement strand
ACGACCCGGCCGCATGGGGGAAGACGATCGGCGCGGACGGGGGCGTGGACGCGCTCGCCGCCGCGCGCGAGGCGCTGGCGGCGATCGGCGAGCCGTTCTCCCAGGAGGCGATCGAGGTCGCGCTGCGCGGGCTGGTCGAGGCACGCGGGTGGAAGCCGAAGCAGGTCTTCCAGCCGGTGCGCGTCGCGATCGCCGGCACGACAATCTCCCCGGGCATCTTCGAGAGTGTTGCGTTGCTCGGCCGCGAGGAGACGCTGCGGCGCGTCGACGCCGCGCTCGGGCGCGCGCAGCACGCCGCCGCCTGAACGCGAGCGTCCAGCCAAATGGGCACACGACCCTAAACCGGTCGGCCACGCCTGCCGATACAGGACCCGGGACGCGGCATCGCCGTCGCGATCCGCTCGCACGCCACGCAGAGGGACTCTACGATCGCAATGACGCCTGCCACCTCGACCGCTCCCGTACCCGCCCCCACGAGCTTGCCCTCTCCAAGCGGCCCCACCGCCGACCCCCCGATGGTCCGGCACCACAACGAGGGTCACGGGCGCCGCCTGACGGCCGCGTTCGAGGCGCTCGAGGCATTCCCGGTGCTCGCGGAGTCGCGCAATCGCGTCCTGCGCCTGTTCGCGCAGGAGCGTCCCGCAACGGCGGACGTGGTGACGGCGGTCGAGTCTGACGTCGCGCTCGCGATCGCGACGCTGCGCCTCGCCAACCGTGTCGACGGCCGCGCCCGCGGCAGAGTCGACAGCGTCGTGCGCGCGGTCAGCGTCCTCTCGCCGGCCGCCGTCCAGGCGCTCGCGAGCCGCGCGCGCACATTCGACTTCTTCGAGCGCTCCGGCATCTGGGAGGGCACGCCCGAGCGCTTCCGCCTGCACGGCGTCGCCACGCAGCGCGCCGCCGACCGGCTCGCCGCCGAGCTCGGCTACGAAGACCGCGACCGCCTGATGGTCACCTCGCTGCTGCACGACGTCGGCAAGCTCGTGCTCGCGCACGCCTATCCGGGCTACCCGCGTCAAGTCCACGGCGACGCCAAGACGCCGGAGGAGCGCATCCACCGCGAGCGGCGCGAGCTCGGCGTCGACCACGCGCTCGTCGGCGGCGTGCTCGCACGCCGCTGGGGGCTGCCGAAGTCGATCGCCTCGACGATCGAGCGCCATCACGGCGAAGATGCCGACGGCGAGGCCGCGCTCGTGCGGCTGGCCGACATGCTCGCCCACTACGGACAGGGCGATCCGGTCAATCCGAGCGAGATGCTGCAGTGCGCGCGCACGGTCGGGCTCGGCCCGGCAGAGCTGCGCGCCGTCATGTACGACCTGCCGTATCCGTCGAACGGGCAGCGCGCCCGCCAGCTCGACCCGTGCCCGCTGTCGACGCGCGAGATCGAGGTGCTGCGGCGCCTCGGCCAGGGCAAGGTCTACAAGCAGATCGCGCACGAGCTCGCGCTCTCGACCAGCACGGTGCGCACGCACCTGCACAACATCTACGGCAAGCTCGGCGCCGTGGATCGCGCACAAGCGGTCTTGATCGCCACAGAGCGCGGCTGGATCTGATTTCGCGGCGCCTCGCCGCCCCTGAGGCCACCCGACGCCTTGCCCGTACTCCCAGGTACGGGCTTCGGCATCGTGCGACCTCAGGAACGACGAATGCGCTCGCGAAATCGCGTTGCTGGCAGGTCTGTCACATACCATCGGGCCGTCGATGCTCTCGATCACGACGAAATCTCCATACGCGCTGCAGGCGCTGGCCGAGCTGGGGCGCGTCGGCGGTGCGGGGCCGGTGCCGATCGGTGAGCTGGCGAGACGGCGCGGGATCCCGGTCCAGTTCCTCGAGCAGCTGTTCGCGGTGCTGCGGCGCGCCGGGATCCTCAGATCGCAGCGTGGGGTGAAGGGCGGCTACAGCTTCGCCCGCAACCCGGCCGAGATCACCGTCCTGGAGCTCGTCGAGCTGCTGGACGGCACGTTCGGCGCCGGAGCTGAAGGCGTGTTCGCCGACGCGGCCGCCGCCGCGCGCACGGTGCTGGAGCAGACGACGATCGCCGACGTGATCGAGCGCGAGGCGCGCGAGGCCGGCTCGGCGATGTACTACATCTAGGCTGGTGCACATCTAGGCTGGTGCGCTGAAACCGCCAACCCCCCAACCCGCGGGGCGGATCCCGCGTTCAATCCCCATGCGACGAATCCCCCTCGCGCTGACCGCGCTCCTGCTGCTCGCCGGCATGCCCGCCGCGGCTGCCGCCAAGCCCCACGACCTGCTGCCGGACCTGGCACAGGGCACCCCCACCGGCATCGACACGGTGCTCGACACATCGACCGGCACGCCGCAGCCGCGGCTCGTGTTCGACTCGACGATCGGCAACGTCGGCGAGGGTCCGCTGATCCTCACCGCCAAGCGCAAGCCGGGCGCCACGACGATGACTGCGCACCAGGTGATCCGCCGCAGCGACGGCAGCACGCGCGTCGTCAGAAAGATCGCCGGCGTGCTCAGATACGTGCAGGCGACCGATCATCAGCACTGGCACCTGATGGGCATCGACCGCTACGAGCTGTGGACCGGCAACGCGAGCAGACGCCTGCGCCGCGACCGCAAGCAGGGCTTCTGCCTCGGCGATCGCTACCAGCTCACGCCCAACAAGCGGATGCCGCACCAGCCGCGCATGCCCGCCTACCCGGGCTACTGCGGAAAGGACCGCCCCGGCCTGCTGAAGATGGTCGAGGGCATCACGGTCGGCTGGGGCGACAACTACCCCGCGAACATCGAGGGCCAGTTCATCGACATCACGGGGATCGCGCCCGGCAGATACCTGCTCGTGCACCGCATCAGAGCGGGCGGGCTGCTGGAGCACTACCCGTACAACAACGTCTCCTGCGCGGCCATCGCGCTGAGCGCGCCTCCGGCCGCGGACCAGCCGCCGACGGTGACGGTCTCGTCGGGCAGCAGAGCGTGCGACTCGACCTACGACCGCTGGGGCATCAAGGTCCGCTGAGCCCGACTCACGCGAGGAACCGATCGGCCAGCGCGGCGACCGTCTCAGACAGGTCGCCGCGCTCCGCCGCAGTCCGGCGCTGACGCTCCGCGCCGGGATCGGCGGCGAGCCGGCGCACGTCCTCCAGCGCGTCCTCGCAGCCGAGTTCCGCGGCGTGCGGCGCGGTCGCCTGCAGCAGGTCCTCCAGCAGGTCCCCGACTGGTCGCAGCTCCTCCCGCGTCGTGTCGATCAGCCGGGCCTGCATCCCGTCGCGCGCGGCGATGAAGCGGTTCTCCGCGAGCACCTCCTCGGCCCCGACGACGGTGCCGGAGACGTAGCCCTCCTCGAGCTCCAAGCGCGCGACCGACTGCACGAGCGCGACGAGCGCTGCGGTGTCCTCGATCCGCGTCTGCGCGTCCATCACGCGCACCTCGACCGTGCCGTGCACGGGCCGCGGGCGCACGTCCCACCACAGGAACGTCGGGTCCGGCAGCGCACCCGCGCGGATCTGCAGGTCGACCGCCTCGACCCACTCGTCGTAGGCGAGCCAGCGGCGCGGCATGCCGGTCCGCGGGAACGCGTGCCACAGCACCGTGCGCGTGGACGCGAAGCCGGCGTCGCGGCCCTGCCAGTACGGCGAGTTGCCCGACAGCGCAAGCAGCGTGGGGAGGTGCGCGCGCATGCGGTTGTAGAGGTCGATCGCGCGCTCGGGGTTGCGCACGCCGACGTGCACGTGCAGCGCGTAGGTCGGCTCGCGCACCGCCAGCTCGCGCATCGTGCGGTGGATCAGGTGATAGCGCTCGGCCGGCGTGATCTCGGTCTCCGACCAGACGGCCGTCGGATGCGTGCCGGCGACGCCGGCCGCCAGGTCGATGCCCGCCAGCGCCGCGTGCAGGTCCGTGCGCAGCCGGTGCAGCTGGGCGACCGTCTCCCGCACGGTGCCGTGCGGGTCCGTCTGCAGCTCGACGGCGCTGGCGTGCGTCTCGGCGCCGACGTACGTGCGCATCCCCTCCGGGAGCGCGGCGAGCACGTCGGCGATCCGCTGCGCGAGGCACCAGTCGCGCGGGTCGAGCAGCATCACCTCCTCCTCGACGCCGAGCGTGTAGGGCTCCGAGCCCTCCCACTGCGCCCAGCCCGGCGTGCCGCCCGCGCGGGCGGGCCGGTCGCGGCGGGGGGAGGCGGCGGCGCTCATGCCGGGGCGCGGGCGGGCTCGCGGCAGGCCGCGACGAACGCGTCGAACAGCGGCGCGTGCTGCGCCTGTCGGACGAGGTACTCCGCGTGCCACTGGACCGCGAGCATGAACGGGTGCTCCGGCGCCTCGAACGCCTCGATCGTCCCGTCGGGCGCCCGTGCGCTGACGCGCAGTCCGCGTCCCAGCTGATCGACCGCCTGGTGGTGGAAGGAGTTGACGGCTCCGTCGGTCCAGCCCAGCACCTCGGCCAGCCGCGAGTCGGGGTCGATCTCCACGGCGTGCGTGAGCGCATCGGCCGCCTGGCGCTGGCGGTGCTCGATGCGGTGCCCGACGACGTCCGGCAGGTGCTGGATCAGCGTGCCGCCGCGCGCGACGTTGAGCAGCTGTGCGCCGCGGCAGATCGCCAGCAGCGGGATGCCGCGGCGATCGGCGGCTTGCGCGAGCGCGAGCTCGAACGCGTCGAGTCGCGGCTCGGTCGGGCCGAGGCAGCGGTGCGGCGGCTCGCCATACGCGGCCGGGTCGATGTCCGGGCCGCCGGACAGCACGATCCCGTCGACCGTGTCGAGGAAGTCCTCGAGCGCGTCTTCGCGCAGCGGCGGGACCACGACGGGCAGCGCGTCGCTGCACTCGAGCGCCTCCAGGTAGGGCATCCCGAGTGCCATCTCGCGACGCGCGGGGTCGGCCTGGGGCTTGCGCAGGTGCGGCGGCGGATCGCGCATCTCGGATGAGGTGACGGCGATCAGCGGGCGGTTGCGATCCATGCCGAGGGTCTTTGCCGCTCTGCGCCGATGCCACACGTCGGTCGGTGTGCGCTGCTAGCGTCGCCCGCCGTGGCGCCCTACCCGAAGATCGAGCTGCACGTCCACTTGGAGGGGGCGGTCTCGCCCGAGCTGCTGTTCGCCGCCGCCAGACGCAATGGGTGCGCGCTGCCGTTCGACTCGGTCGAGGCGCTGCGCGAGTACATGCGCTTCCGCGACTTCGACCACTTCATCGAGGCGTGGCTGGCGACGACGACCGTCCTGCGCACCGCCGAGGACTACCGCGAGTTGGTGCTCGACTACGCGCGGCGCGCGAAGGCGCACGGTGCCGTGTACCTGGAGGGCATCTTCTCGCCGACCGAGCGGCTGCCGCTCGGCGTCTCGATGCAGGAGAACTTCGAGGGCTTCTGCGACGGCGTGCAGACCGCCCGAGAGGAGCTGGGGATCGAGGTGCGACTCACGCCCGACATTACCCGCTTCGTCGAGCTGGAGGTCGCGTGCGAGCTGGCCGAGTGGTGCGTCAGATACCGCGACCGGGGGATCGTCGGCATCGGCCTCGGCGGGCCGGAGGTCGGCTATCCCCCCGAGCCGTACGCGCGCGCGTTCGAGTTCGCGCATGCCGGCGGGATCGCGTCGGTCCCGCACGCGGGCGAGACGGAGGGGCCGAGATCGATCCGCGGCGCGCTCGACGCGCTGCACGCCGACCGGATCCGTCACGGCGTGCGCGCGGTCGAAGACCCGCTGCTGCTCAAGGAGATCGCCGACCGCGGGATCGTGCTCGACGTCTGCGTGCTCTCCAACATCCGCCTCGGCGTTGCGCCGGCGGTGGCGCAGCACCAGCTGCCGGAGCTGCTGGCGGCCGGCGTGCGCTGCACCGTCAACACCGACGACCCGACCTTCTTCGACTGCGACCTCGAGTCCGAGCACGCCGCCGCGCGCTCGCTCGGCGCGGATCCGCGCGCGCTGTTCGAAGCCGGCGTCGCTGGCGCGCTCTGCGATGAGGTGACAAAAGGCGGGCTGCGTGCAATCGGTGCGGCGTACGACTGGAACGCCGTGCCCGCCGTCAGTTCGTAGCGATCGCTACAGTCCGCGGCGGCAATGCCGCAAATCCCGATCAACATTGCGGAGCATGTCGGCCGCACCCCGATGGTCCAGCTCACGCGGCTGCTGCCCGACGGGTGCGACTGCGAGCTGTTCGCGAAGCTGGAGGCGTTCAACCCCGGCGGCTCCGTCAAGGATCGCATCGGCGTCGCGATGATCGAGGCGGCCGAGCGCGATGGGCGCATCGAGCCCGGCCGCACGACGATCGTCGAGGCGACGAGCGGCAACACCGGCATCGCGCTCGCGTTCGTGTGCGCCGCGAAGGGCTACGAGCTGGTGCTGACGCTGCCGCAGGGCATGAGCCGCGAGCGCGAGGGGCTGCTGCGCCTCTACGGCGCGCGCGTCGAGGTGATCGAGTCGCTCGGCGGCATGAACGAGGCGGTGGCGGCCGCGAGAGCGATGGCCACCAACGACGACGTGTTCCTGCCCGATCAGTTCGCGAACCCCGCCAACCCGGAGGTGCACCGGCGCACGACCGGTCCCGAGATCTGGGAGGCGATGGACGGCCGCGTCGACGCGCTCGTGGCCGGGGTCGGAACCGGCGGCACGATCACCGGCGCAGGGGAGGTGCTGAAGGCGCGCAACCCGCAGTGCCGGGTGATCGCGGTCGAGCCGGCCAGCTCGCCGGTGCTGTCGGGCGGGCGGCCGGGCCCCCACAAGGTCCAGGGGATCGGCGCCGGCTTCGTTCCGGCGGTACTGAACCGTGACGTGCTTGACGAGGTGATCGCGGTCGACGACGAAGACGCGATCGAGACGGCGCGCCTGCTCGCGCGGCGCGAGGGCGTGCTGGCGGGCATCTCGTGCGGCGCCGCCGTGTGGGCGGCAATCGAGGTTGCGAAGCGCTCCGAGTCGAGCGGCAAGCGGATCGTCGCGGTGCTTCCCGACTCCGGCGAGCGCTATGTCTCGACGCCGTTCTTTGCCCCGTAGCGGGTTACCCTAAGGCGAATGTTCGCCCGCCTGTGGAACGAGATCCGTCGTGACGTGCGCGCTGCGCAGGAACGCGACCCGGCCGCGCGCGACGTCGGCTCCAGCGAGATCCTCGCGATCTGGCCCGGCGTCCACGCCGTGCTCGCGCACCGCGTCGCGCATGCGCTGTACGCCGCGCACGTCCCGCTGCTGCCCCGGTTGATCGCGGGCGTCGCCCGGCTGCTGACGGGGATCGAGATCCACCCGGCCGCGCAGATCGGGCAGGGGCTCTTCATCGACCACGGAATGGGCGTCGTGATCGGCGAGACGGCCGAGATCGGCCACGACGTGACGCTCTACCAGGGCGTCACGCTCGGCGGTACCGGCTTCTCCTGCGGCAAGCGCCACCCGACGGTCGAGGACAACGTGACGATCGGCTCCGGCGCGAAGCTGCTCGGCCCGATCCGCGTCGGGCACGGCTCGAAGATCGGCGCCAACTCGGTCGTGATCCATGACGTGCCGCCGAACTCGACCGTCGTCGGCAATCCCGGCCATCCGGTCCGCATCGACGGCAGACGGCCGGAGGGACCGGACGCCGACTGGGTGCACCTGCCCGACCCGATCTCCGACGCGATCAAGGGGCTCGCGAGCCGCATCGGCGCGCTCGAGCGCGCGCTCGCCGAGCGCGGCGTCGACCCGACGACGATCCCCGACATCCCGCTCGACGACGGGGCCGAGCCGATCCGCGCGGCGCGGGGACCCAATCCCGCCGGGGGATGACCCACGGGGCCCGCCTCCGCCGGTCACGTGACCAGCTTCGGCACCCCTAGGAGGTTTGGCGAAACCCCCACGGCGTCTGGCGGCGGTCGACGCTGCGCGGATGCTGCGTCCTCGGAAGGCGGCAATAGCGCTGCTATTGCTCGCCTCCCTGCGTCCTTGCCCCGCTTGGTCGCCCATCCGCCAGCTGCTCACGCGGGTTTCGCCAAACCCTCCTAGTCGGGCTCGTTGATCCGCGCCCGCACGACGTACAGCGGCCGGCCCTTGACCTCGTCGTAGATCCGCCCGACGTACTCGCCGATCAAGCCGATCGCCATCAGCTGGATCCCGCCGAGCAGCAGCACGGCGATCGTGATGGTGCCGAAGCCGGGCAGATACGAGCCGGCCAGCCGCAGCCCGACGATCACCGGGATCAGCACGAACGCGAGCGCGGCGCACAGGAAGCCGATGAAGGTTGCGAGCTGCAGCGGCCGATGCGAGAACGACGAGATCGCGTCGAGCGCGAACGTCAGCATGCGCCGCAGCGTGTACTTGGTCTCGCCCGCCTGACGCGCGTCGCGCTCGTACGGGACGGCCGTCTGCGTGTAGCCGACCCACACGGTCATGCCGCGCAGGAAGCGGTTGCGCTCGCGCATCGACAGCAGCGCGTCGAGCGGCGCGCGGTCGAGCAGGCGGAAGTCGCCCGAGTCGGGCTCCAGCTCGACGTTCGCCAGCGCGCTGAAGAGGCGGTAGAACCAGTGCGCCGTCGCCAGCTTGAAGCGCGTCTCGCCATCGCGACGGCGGCGCACCGCGTAGACGACGTCGGTGCCGCGCCGCCAGTGCGCGAGCATCTCAGGGATCAGCTCGGGCGGGTCCTGCAGGTCGGCGTCGAGCATCACGACCGCGTCGCCGCGCGCGTGATCGAGTCCGGCCGTGAGCGCCGTCTGGTGGCCGAAGTTGCGCGACAGCTGGATCACGCGGACGCGCTCGTCGCGCGCCGCGAGCGCCGCGAGCAACTCCGGCGTGCGATCGGTCGAGCCGTCGTCGACCAGGACGAGCTCGAACGGGATCGCCTCCAGGGCCGCGCATACGCGCGCATGGAACGCCTCCACGACGGCGTCCTCCTGGTAGAGCGGCGCGACCACGCTGAGCAGCCGCAGCGTGCGGTCCATGCCCGCAGACTACGCGGCGGAGGAGGCGTGTCCTGCCGCGCGGCGCGCTCGCGCTACCGCCGCCGGCGCGGAGCGCCGCAGCCGCGGCACGCGCCACATCGCCTCGAACGCGATCCGCGCCGACATCTTGCTCGTGCCGACGTCGCGCTCGCGGAAGACGATCGGGACCTCCTGCACGTCGAATCCGGCGAGCACGGCGCGGTAGGTGACCTCGATCTGGAAGACGTAGCCCTGCGAGCGGACGCTGTCGAGCTCGATCGCCTCCAGCACCCGCCGCTGCAGCACCTTGTAGCCGCCCGTCAGGTCGCGCTGCGGCAGGCCGAGGATCACGCGCGCGTAGAGGCAGCCGCCGTAGCTGATGAAGCGCCGCAGGCGCCCCCAGTCGGTCACGCCGCCGCCCGGGACGTAGCGCGAGCCGAGCACCACGTCGGCCTGCTCGCTCGCCGCCAGCAGTGCCGGCAGATGGCCGGGATCGTGCGAGAAGTCGGCGTCCATCTCGACGACGCGCTGCGCGCCGGCCGCAAGCGCGTGGCGAAAGCCGGCCAGGTACGCCTGGCCGAGCCCGCCCTTGCCCGGGCGGTGCAGCACCTCGACGACGCCGAGCTCATCGCCGACACGCTCGGCGATCGCGGCCGTCCCGTCGGGTGAGTTGTCGTCGACGACGAGGATGCGGTGGTCGCCGGGCGCCGCCTCGGCGAGCACGGCGGCGACGCTGCGCAGCAGCCGCTCGATCGAGGCAGCCTCGTCATAGGTCGGCACGATGATCCACAGCGTCGGCGGCATTGGGTCGGGAAGCGTAGTCGACGGTCGCGGCGCATCGGACCGCGTCGAGGCGCCGTGCGCATCCGGGCGATTCGGGATCATGGGCCTCCGGGATGCGCCTGACCGACGTCATCCGCGCGCCGAGCCGGCGCCGGGTAGTGCGCAGGACGCTCGGCGTCGGCGCGCTCGCCGGCCTGCTCGCCGCGAGCCTGCTGCTGACCGCCGCGGCATCGTCGCGGCGGCGCCTGTGGTTCGTGCCAGCCGGCGAGCACGGCGGGCACCCGGGTTGGATGGCGGGGCCGTTCCGGCATCTCGATCTCGTGCTGCTGCCGCCGCGTGGCGCGTTGCTGCTGGTCGCGATTTTCGCCGCCTACCTCGTCGTGCTCGCGTGCGCGCGCAGCGGCGCGATCCCGGCGCGGCTTGGGATCGGGGCGGTACTCGCGGCGCACGCGATCTTTCTGCTCGGGCCGCCGCTGTTCAGCGCCGACGTGTTCGGCTACGTGGACTACGCGCGCCTGTGGGTCCTGCACGGACTCGATCCGTACGCCCACGTGCCCGCCGACGCGATCGGGGACTCGGCGATCCCGTTCGTGCGCTGGCGCGACGTCTCGACGCCGTACGGGCCGCTGTTCACGCTGCTCAGCGCGCCGCTCGCATGGCTGAGCGTCCCCGCCGCGCTGTGGGCGTGCAAGGTGGCCGCCGCCGCGCTCAGCCTCGGCTGCGGCGCGCTCGTGTGGCGGATCGCGCAGCGGCGTGCGCTCGACCCGCTGCGCGCTCTGCTGTTCGTCGGGCTCAACCCGCTGCTGCTGGCCTATGGCGTCGGCGGCGCGCACAACGACTTCCTGCTGCTGGCGCTCGCGCTCGGCGCGGTGCTGCTGGCGCTGGAGGAGCGCGCGTTCCCCAGCGGCGTGCTCGGCGTGCTCGCGGTGGGCGTGAAGGCGCCCGCCGCCGTGCTGCTGCCGTTCCTGCTGCTCTCCACGCGCACGCCGCGCCGGACGCTGGCGGGCGTGCTGGCCGGCGCCGCCGTGCTGCTCGCGTTCGCGCTCGCCGCCTTCGAGCGCGAGGCGCTCGGGTTCGTTGCGCAGATCCGCGAGCAGCAGCAGTTCGTCGCCGCCTACAGCGTGCCGAACCGCGTCGCGACGCTGCTCGGCTTCGACGGGCTGCCGGCCGGGTTGCGGCTGCTGTTCGCGCTCAGCTTCGTCGCTGTGGTGCTTGCGCTGCTGTGGGCGACGTGGCGGGCGCGGATCGACTGGCTCACGGCCGCCGGCTGGGCGATGCTGGCGCTGCTGGTGAGCACCGCGTGGCTTGTGCCGTGGTACGTCGTGTGGGCGCTGCCGCTGGCGGCAGTCGGCCGCGACCCGCGGCTGCGCGGCGCGACGCTGCTGTTCTGCCTCTACGTGCTGGCTACGCGCGTCACGTATCAGCTCGTGTGAGCGTGCTCGGTCAGCCGGTCGCGTCCTGGTACTCGGCATATTCGTTCGTGGCGCGCACGCGCATGAAGCCGGCGTCTTCGATCGCCTGCTGCTGTTCGGGTGTCACCTGACCGAGGTAGGCGAACACGCGTCTGCCGCCTTCCTTGCGCAGTGCCGCGAGCGCCTCGTCGAGCTGTTCGACCGCCGGCATCGAGATCATGCTCACGTAGGGGGCGACGTTGACGAGCCTGAGCTCGTACGCGATCCGATGCCCCATCGGGATCAGGATCAGCACCCGCTCTCTGGGCGCCGCACCGGCTTCGGCCACGAAGCGTCTCGCGTCGAAGCGCTGGATCGGCGAGTTCGGCGGCCCTGCCGTCCTGATGCGGTCGAGCTGGGACCACGGCGTGGGCGTCTGCGCGAGCGAGCAGGCGGCGAGCGCGAGGCCGAACACCACCGCGATCTCGGCGACCGCGGGCTTCCGCCCGTCGCGGCTCAGGAGCGCGCGGACCACGACGATCCCGAGCAGCGAGAGCGACAGCATCCACGCGGAGAAGAGGCTGATCAGCACCTCCGGGTGCGAGCGGCCGGCGAAGTAGCTGCTCGCGCCGAAGCCGAACACGGCCGACCATGCGAGCAGGGCCGTGAGCGTGCGCTGCTCCGCCGCGCGCACTGCGCGCACGGTCGCCACCACGAGCGCCGCCGCGAACGTCGCGTACAGCGCCAGATGGAAGCCGAGCGTCGGCATCGGCAGCATCGTCACGCCGCCGACGCCCCACAGTCTCGGGAACGTGAAGAGATAGGAGAGGTGGGGGAGCGAGCCGGCGACTGCGAGCGTCAGCAGCGCCACGAGCGCCAGCGCGGCGAGCAGCCCGAGCGCGGCCTCGAGCGCGAGCCCCGCGAGGCGTCGCCGCCATGGCCGCGGATCGGTCCAGAAGAGCGCGACGAAGGTCGCCGCGTACGCGGGCATCCCGAAGTCCGGGTTGTTCAGCAGGCACAGCCCGCCGAGTCCGAACAGCAGCGCCGCCCGCCGCGGCCGCAGACCGTCGAGGTGTCGTGCGAGCAGCCACGCGAGCACGAACGGCCCGCCGTAGCGCATCGGGAACATGCTGAAGAGGTTCGACGGGCCGTAGCGGTTCTCGAGCGGCCCGATCTCGGTGAAGAAGCTTGTGGCGACGAATGGCAGGAACAGTGCGAGCGCGAGCAGCGAGCTGTGCACGAGGCGCCGGAAGAGCGCGTAGATCGCGAGCAGGCACAGGCCGCTCGCGGCCACCATCACGGCGACGTACGTTTCGAACGAGGCGCCGACCAGCTTCATGACGCCGGCGCTCAGATACGGCCACAGCTGTCCGTACTGCGCGTGGAAGTCGACGAGGGGTGCCCGATGGTCGAGCACCGCGTAGGCCTCGTCGAGCCAGAACGAGGCGTTCGCGCGCACGCCGAAGTTCGAGGCGTTGAACGAGGCTTCCGTGTTGATCGCGGTCAGCAGCCACGCGACGAGGAAGGCGACGGCGAGCGCAAGCCCGGCCAGCCGCGTACGCGGCGTCTCGCGCACGAGCGCGGCAACCCGTGCGCCAGGGGTGCCGGAGGCGGCCACGTGGCCGCCGGAGGCGGGCCCCCCGGCTGAGTGCGTTCGTCGCAGTGCAAGCACGGCGGCGAGCGTCAGCAGCGCGGCGACGACGAGCGTCGGGAGGGTGAAGTACACGCGCCTGAACGACGTTTCCGCGCCCGAGTACGTTTCGCCATATGTGAGTCGCCGCTGCGCGACCACGGCGGTCAGCAGGAAGGCGGCCACCAGCACCTGGCTCGCCTGCACGAGCACCGCGATCGTCCCCGCGCGCAGCGGCAGCATGCGGCCGCGCAGCCACACCACAAGGCCCGACAGGGCGACCGGACCCGCGAGCGCGATCAGGAAGCGCGCCTGCTCGGTCGGCTCGGGGCGGATTGCGAGCGTCGGCGTCGCGGTCGGCCAGAACGCTATGTCCGGCGTGGGGAACAGCAGCCTCCCGAGCGGCGGCCCGAGCAGCGCGATCAGCAGCGCGAACACGAGCGCGCACGGCGGTGCGAGCAGCCAGGCGACCTCGGCGGGCGCGACCTCGGTGCGGGCGGCTGTCGCCGCACGCGTCCCCGCACGCAGCCCCAGCGTGCGTTCCCCCTTGAACACCGGGCGAGTCTACCGCCGCGGCGCCGGCCGCCTGCGCCGTATCGCTCGCTATCGTCGGACCCGCCCCCATGGAAGCCGCATCCCCTCGCGACACCGACGCCGAGCTCGACCGACTGCTGAGTGGGTTGAACGAGCCGCAGCGCACCGCGGTGCTGCACGGCGAGGGGCCGCTGCTGATCCTGGCCGGTGCCGGCTCCGGCAAGACGCGCGTGCTGACCCACCGGATCGCCTACCTGCTCGCGACGGGTCAGGCGCGGCCGGACGAGATCCTCGCGATCACCTTCACGAACAAGGCCGCGCAGGAGATGCGCGAGCGGGTCGAGCTGCTGGTCGGTGCCCGCACCCGCGCGATGTGGCTGATGACCTTCCACGCGGCGTGTGCGCGCATGCTGCGCGCCGACGCGCACCGGCTCGGCTACACGCGCCAGTTCACGATCTACGATCAGGCCGACACGCGCCGGCTCGTCAAGCGCTGCATCGAGGAGCTCGACGTCGACCCGAAGCGATTCACCCCGGGCGCGATCCACCACGAGATCTCCGACGCGAAGAACAAGCTGCGCGATGCGGAGTCCTACGGCGAGATGGTCGGGTCCTACTTCGAGCAGACGGTCGTCGACGTCTATCGGATGTACGAGTCCGAGCTGCACCGCATGAACGCGATGGACTTCGACGACCTGCTCGTGCGCGCGGTCAACGTGATGGAGCTCTTCCCGGAGGTGCGCGAGCGCTACGCGACGGCCTTCCGCCACGTGCTCGTCGACGAGTACCAGGACACGAACGCGGCGCAGTACCGCTGGCTCCAGCTGATCGCGGGGGAGCACAGGAACATCTGCGTCGTCGGCGACGACGATCAGTGCCTGCTCGAAGGGACCCTCGTCACCATGGCCGACGGGACGCCGCGCTCGATCGAGCGGGTCGCCGTCGGCGACGAGGTCCTCTCCGCCTACGGCAGCGGCGACATGCGCCCGGCGCGCGTCCTGCGCACCCACCGCTCCGAGCGCGCCGCCGGGGTGCGCATCCTGCTCCGCAGCGGCCGCGAGCTCGTCAGCACCCCCGAGCACACCCACTTCGCGGGGTGCCGCGATACGAGAGTGCAAGTTTTCCCCGGCTACCGAGGAAAAGTTGACGCTCATCGAAGTGGTGCAGCAACGGCGCTTGCGGAGCGACCGGTCGCCGCCGGGATACCGCTCCCCGCTCTCCCGGCGATCGACGTCAGACCCGGCATGGCCATGTTCACTGAGGACGGCGACCACGACGTCGTCGCGTCGGTCGAGCGAGTCGAGCTGGATCGCCCCGTCTACGACCTCGACGTCGAGGGCACGCATAACTTCGTAGCGAACGGCATCGTCACGCACAACAGCATCTACGGCTTCCGCGGCGCCGACGTGCGCAACATTCTCGACTTCGAGGACGACTTTCCGGACGCGAAGGTGGTGAAGCTCGAGCAGAACTACCGCTCGACGCAGACGATCCTCGACGCCGCCAACGCGGTGATCGCGAACAACCGCGGACGGATGGGGAAGGCGTTGTGGACGGACCTCGGCGCCGGCGACCCGATCCACGTGCGCGAGCTGGAGGACGAGCACGCCGAGGCGCGCTACGTCGCCGGCGAGATCGAGCGGCTCGTCGACGAGGGCACCTCGCGCAACGAGATCGCCGTCTTCTACCGCACCAACGCGCAGTCCCGAGTGCTTGAGGACACGCTCGTGCGCGCGCAGATCGGCTACCAGGTGATCGGCGGCACGAAGTTCTACGAGCGCGCCGAGATCAAGGACGCGGTCGCCTACCTGACTGCCCTCGTGAACCCGCAGGACGTGGTCGCATTCGGTCGCATCGTCAACTCGCCGCGGCGCGGGATCGGCGCGACCTCGTTCTCGCGCGTCGTCGCCTGGGCGAACACCGCCGGCATCACGATCTGGGACGCGGCTGCCGAGCCGGAGTCGGTCCCGGGCCTCGGGACCGCCGCCGTCAAGGCCTTTCATCGCTTTATGGGAACAATGAGAGTCCTCAAAGAGCGCGCCGAGGGCGATGCGCCGATCGCGCAGCTGCTGAACGAGCTGTTGCGCGAGACCGGGTACCTCGACGCGCTGGAGGCCGAGCGCACGATCGAGGCGCAGGGCCGCATCGAGAACCTCGAGGAGCTCGTCAACGTCGCGGCCGAGTACGACTCGGCGATCGGCTCGGCCGAAGCAGAGGGCGACGAGCCGCCCTCGCTTGCCGGCTTCCTGCAGCAGATCGCGCTCGTCGCCGACGCCGACTCGCGCAGAGACGACGAGGGCCTCGTGACGCTGATGACGCTCCACAACGCGAAGGGGCTCGAGTACCCGATCGTGTTCCTGATCGGCGCCGAGGAGGGCGTCTTCCCGCACGCCCGCGCGATCGACGAGGGCGGCCTGGAGGAGGAGCGCCGGCTCGCCTACGTCGGCATCACGCGCGCGCAGCGCGACCTCTACCTCACCTATGCCCGTACCCGCGCGGTCTTCGGGGCGCGCCACTACGGTGCGGCGAGCCGCTTCGTCGGCGAGATCCCGCTCGCGCTGACCGACCGGCCGGCGGGCCCCAGCGTCGGCGGCGTGCGTGACCGCGCGCTGTCGTGGAGCGCCGGCGGGGGGATCGGGTCGCCGAGCGGCGGTGCGGGCGGCGGGAGCGGCATCGCGTGGGAGAGCGGGCGGGGGGAGGCGGCCGCGGTCGCGTTCCGCCTCGGCGAGGACGTCGCCCATCCGGCCTTCGGCGAGGGCGTCGTGACCGGCGTCGAGGCGGGCGGGATCGTCGTGATCCGCTTCAGCAGGGACGGCTCTGAGCGCAAGCTCGTGGCGGATCTCGCGCCGATCACGCGCCGGTAGCCGGCGCGTCGTCGGGCGCCGCTACGATCCCGCCGCCATGGCAGCCACCCTCATCGACGGCAGAGCGGTCGCGCACGACGTGCGCGCGCAGGTCGCGCAAGACGTCGCCGCCTTCACGGCGAAGACCGGCCGCGCGCCGGGGCTCGCGACGATCCTCGTTGGCGGGGATCCGGCCTCGGCCGTCTACGTCGCGAACAAGCGCAGAGCGTGCGCGGAGGCGGGCATCGCCGATCTCCACACGCACCTGCCGGCGGACGCGACGGCGGCAGAGGTGACGGAGCTGATCGGCGCGCTGAACGAGGACCCCGCCTGCAGCGGCATCCTGCTGCAGCGCCCGCTGCCCGACGGGCTCGACGACGCCGCACTGTCTGCGCTCATCGCCCCCGACAAGGACGTCGACGGACTCACGCCGATCTCGGCCGGGCGGCTGATGCAGGGCGCGCCCGGCCTGCGCCCCTGCACCCCGGTCGGCGTGATCGAGCTGCTCGACCGCCACACGGTGCCGCTGGAGGGTGCCGAGGCGGTGATCGTCGGCCGCTCCGACCTCGTCGGCAAGCCCGTCGCCCATCTGCTGCTGCAGCGCAACGCGACCGTCACGATCTGCCATTCGCGTACGCGCGACCTGCCGGCGACGTGCGCCCGCGCCGACGTGCTGATCGCCGCCGTCGGCGTGCCGCGGCTGATCGGCGCCGACGCCGTCAAGCCGGGCGCCGCCGTGATCGACGTCGGCATGAACCGGCTGCCCGAGGGATTGTGCGGCGACGTCGACTTCGATGCCGTGCGCGAGGTCGCCGGCCTGCTCACGCCGGTGCCCGGCGGGGTCGGGCCGATGACGATCGCGATGCTGCTCCAGAACACCGTCACGGCCGCAAAGCTGCAATTTTCGCGATAACGGCCGACGGGCCCGGTACGTTTGCCCCACCGGCAGTCGTCGGCACGTACTCGACCTACCTGGAGGTAGGGATGGCGTTCGATATCGGCAGGCTTCGACGCGGCGAGCAGATCGCGGCCGTCGCCGCCGTCCTGCTGTTCATCCTGATGTTCTTCGACTGGTACACCGTCAGCGTCAGTGGCGGGCTGCTCGGAGGTTTCTCTGTCGGCGGGAGCGCCTGGGAGGTGTTCGGCTTCATCGACATCTTCCTGCTCCTGGTGATCCTCGCCGCGCTCGCGCTCGCGGTGCTGACCGCGACGGAGCGCACGCCTGCGCTGCCGGTGACGATGGCCGTGATCGTCACCGCCCTGGCCGCGCTGGGGACGCTGCTCGTGCTCTACCGGTTGATCGACACGCCCGTCGGGGACGTGCCCGACGGTGTCGACGTCGGCCGTACGGTCTGGGCGTTCCTCGGGCTGATCGCCGTTGCGGCGATCACATACGGCGGGTACCTCTCGATGCGCGAGGAGGGGACGACCCTCGGAGACGTCAAGGCGCAGGCGAGCGCGGCGTTCGACAGCTCCCCGCCGCGTCGCGACGACGGCGGGTCCGCGTCCGCGCCGCCCCCGGCGGCGACCACGCCGCCGGCTGCCGCTCCGCCGTCCGAGCCCCCCGCCGGCACGGCGCCGGGTGGCAGCGAGCCGCCGTCGTCCTCGATGGCCTGACCGTGTCCGGCCCGCCGGGCGCTCCGCCGCGAGCGCCCGGCGGCGCCTAAACTCCCGCGCCGATGATCGATCGTGCGCAGGTACTCCATGTCGCGAAGCTCGCTCGGCTCGCGCTCTCCGAGCAGGAGGTCGAGCAGATGTCGCGCGAGCTGTCGGCCGTGCTCGGCCACATCGAGAAGATCTCCGAGCTGGAGCTCGACGGCGTCGCGCCGACCTCGCACGTGATCGACGTCGTCAACGCGCTGCGGCCGGACGAGCCGCGGCCCTCGCTGCCGCGCGACGTCGCGCTCGCGAACGCGCCCGAGCCGCTGGAGCAGGGCTTCGGCGTGCCGAGCCCGGGGGCGTCGTGACGGAGCTGCTCGACCTCACGGCTGCGCAGGCGATCTCGCGGATCCAGGCCGGTGACCTCGCGGCCGGCGAGGTGTTCGAGACCTACCGCGAGCGTGCCGCCGCCGACGACCTGAACGCCTTCACGTGGGTCGCCGACCCCGCGCCCGACGGCGTGCCGTCCGGTGCGCCGCTCGCCGGCATCCCGCTCGCCGTCAAGGACCTCTTCTGCACGGAGGGCGTGCCGAGCCAGTCGGGCTCGAAGATCCTCGAGGGCTATCGCCCCCCATACACGGCGACCGCCGTCGAGAAGCTGACGCGCGCCGGGGCGACGCTGCTCGGCAAGACGAACCAGGACGAGTTCGCGATGGGCTCCTCGAACGAGAACTCGGCGTACGGCCCGGTCCGCAACCCGTGGGATCGCGAGCGCGTGCCGGGCGGCTCCTCGGGAGGCAGCGCCGCCGCCGTCGCCGCCGGCCTCGCCCCGTGGGCGCTCGGCACCGACACGGGCGGCTCGATCCGCCAGCCGGCCGCGCTGTGCGGGATCGTCGGCCTGAAGCCGACCTACGGTGCCATCAGCCGCTACGGGATGATCGCGTTCGCTTCTTCGCTGGACCAAGCGGGCCCGTTCACCCGCGACGTCACCGACGCGGCGCTCGTGCTCAGGCACATGGTCGGCCAGGACCCGTGCGACTCGACCTCGCTCGCGTTCCCGGAGGAGATCGCGCTTCCGCAGGGCGTCGACCTCAGAGGCCTGACGCTCGGCGTGCCGCAGGAGCTGACCGGGGATGGGATCGAGCCGGGCGTGCGCGAGGCCTTCAACGCGACGCTCGCGCTGGCGGAGCAGCTCGGGGCGCGCGTCGAGACGTGCAGCCTCCCGCACGCGCCGCACGCCTTGAGCGCCTACTACCTGATCGCTCCCGCGGAGGCGTCCGCCAACCTCGCGCGCTTCGACGGCGTTCGCTACGGCCTGCGCGTCGAAGGCGACGACCTGCTGGGGATGTACACGCAGACGCGTGAGGCCGGCTTCGGGGCAGAGGTCAAGCGCCGGATCATGCTCGGCACCTACGCGCTCTCGTCCGGCTACTACGACGCCTACTACGGCCGCGCGCAGCAGGTCCGCACGAAGGTCGCCGAGGACTTCAGAGCGGCCTTCGAGCGCTTCGACCTGCTCGTCACGCCGACGGCGCCGAGCGTCGCCTTCCGGCTCGGCGAGAAGGTCGACGATCCGCTCGCGATGTACCTCAACGACGTCTGCACGGTGCCGATGTCGCTCGCCGGGATCCCCGCGATCTCGATCCCGAACGGCCTCTCCGACGGACTGCCGGTCGGCTTCCAGCTGTGCGGCCCGGCGTTCAGCGAGAACCGTCTGCTGCAGGCCGCCTACGTCCTGGAGCAGGCGCTCGACTTCGACGGGAGCGCGGCGCGGCGATGAGCTATGAGCCGGTCATCGGCCTGGAGATCCACGTCCAGCTGAAGACGCGGACAAAGATGTTCTGCGGCTGCGAGCTGTCCTTCGGCGACCCGCCGAACACGCACACGTGCCCCGTCTGCCTCGGCCTGCCAGGCGCGCTGCCGGTCGCGAATGCCAGAGCGATCCACTACGCGCTGCTGATCGGCCTCGCGCTCGGCTGCGAGCCGGCGCCGCGCTCGATCTTCCACCGCAAGAACTACTTCTATCCGGACCTGCCGAAGGGCTACCAGATCAGCCAGTACGACATCCCGATCTGCTCGGGCGGCCGGCTCGGCGACGTGCGCATCCACCGCGCGCACCTGGAGGAGGACGCGGCGAAGCTCGTGCACGTCGGCGCGAGCGGACGCATCCATGGCGCCGACGAGTCGGTCGTCGACTTCAACCGCGGCGGCACCCCGCTCGTGGAGATCGTCACCGAGCCCGACGTGCGCAGCGCCGCGCAAGCGCGCGAGTGGCTGACGCTGCTGCGCGAGACGCTGCGCCAGCTCGGCGTCTCCGACGTGAACATGGAGGAGGGCTCGCTGCGCTGCGACGCGAACGTCTCGATCCGCCCGGCCGGCAGCGACGTGCTCGGCACGAAGACCGAGCTGAAGAACATGAACTCGTTCCGCTATCTCGAGCGCGGCATCGAGGCGGAGATCGCACGGCAGACGGCGATCGTCGAGGCGGGCGGCCAGGTCGAGCAGGAGACGCTGCACTACGACGTGGTGACCGGCGCGATCAGCTCGCTGCGCTCGAAGGAGGAGGCGCACGACTACCGGTACTTCCCGGAGCCCGATCTCGTGCCGATCGTCGTCGACGAAGGGATGATCGAGGCCGCACGAGCGGAGCTGCCGGAGCTGCCCGCGCAGCGCGCCGAGCGCTACGAGCGAGAGCTGGGCCTGTCTCCCGACAGCGCGCGCCAGCTCGCCTTCCGGGCCGACCTCGCGGCCTACTTCGAGCAGGCGCTCGCCAGCGACGGTGAGCATCCGCAGACGCTCGCCAACTGGGTCACCGGCGAGCTCGTCGCGCGCGTCGGCGACGGCGACCCGGCCGCGTCGAAGGTGGAGCCGGCCGCGCTCGCCAAGCTCGTCGCGCTGCTGCGCGCCAAGCAGGTCACTCCGGGCGCCGCCAAGCAGGTGCTGGACACGCTCGTCGCCCGTGGCGGCGATCCGCAGGCGATCGTGGAGGCGGAGGGCCTCCGCGCGATCGGCGGCGGCGACGAGCTGGCGGAGGTCGTCGAGCGCGCGCTCGCGTCCGATCCCGACGCGGTCGAGAAGCTGAAGGCCGGCAACATGAAGGCGATCGGCCCGATCGTCGGCTTCGTGATGCGGGAGACCAAGGGCCGCGCCGACGGCGGCGAGGTCACGCGGCTGGTACGGGAGCAGTTGAGACTCTGACCGCCGGTTCGAGGTTGCATGGGCACCTCGATCCGTTCTAGGTTGTCTCGTCACCGGTTCATGGGGGAAGCCGTGAAGATCAAGGCCGCACTGGCGCTGCTGGTGCTTGCAGCAACGATCGTCCTGAGTGCCTGCGGCGGGTCGCAGGAAGAAGGCTTGGCGTCGAGCACGCCGACCGGCCCGCAGGCTCCGAAGAACGGCAGACTGCCGAGAACGGATCCGAACAAGGGCTGCGACGCCCAGGGGGTCAACTCGACGCAGCTCTATCCCGGCGCTTGCACCGAACAGGGCGTCCACTACGTCGTGGCCAACTACGGCGGCGTCGTGAGACTCAGAACGCTCGCCGTGACGATCACCGGCGTCGCCGTCAGCGGCGGCTACCAGGGCGGCAGAAGACCGGTCACGCCGCGCTACGACGCGTTCATGCGCGTCAGCCTGCAGGTGCAGAACCTCGACAGAAAGCCGCACCGCTTTGGGTTCGGCCAGACGATGCTGGGCATCGGGGCTGACAACTACCTCGAGCGCACGGACATCGAGCGCACGGTCCATCAGGAAGCGATCGCGAGAGTCAACGGCGGCATGATCGGCCCAGGCGAGTCGCTGCGCGGCGACGTCCTCTTCGACATAACCGAAGGCGACTACCAGGAACTGCAGAGAAAGGGTCGCTTCTTCATATGGAACTTCGGCGACAGAGCCGAACCGCAGCTCGCAAGAGGGATCCAGGTGGGCCAGATCCGCATGTACGCCGGCGAACCGGGCACCGAAGGAAGGCAGCAGGCCGGCTGATCGCGGGACCCTGGACGCCGGGAGTACGCTGAGACGAGAGAGGGGCGGGACCCGCCTCCGGCGGCCACGTCGCCGCCTCCGGCACCCGCCACGAACGCGTCCTGGAGGCTTCGAGATGTCCCGACTGATCCGGATGGATGGCAGCGGTCATACGACGCTCGCGGAGTGGACGGCGGAGGATCCGGCGTCGGTGGAGGCGGCTGTTGCGGCGTTCCGTGCAGAGCTCGAGCAGGGCTCGATCGCGATGGTCACGCGCGGGCCCGGTCACGCCGAGCATGTGCGGGAGCTGCCGCTCGACGAGCAGCTCGTGATCATGCGCCGCCCGATCGCCGGCGGCTAGGCCATGTCCGCCGCCGGCGCGCTGCCCGAGCTGGCGAGCGTGTACTGGCGTCCGCGGATGACGGCGGAGCGCCTGCGCAGGCGCGAGCGCCTGTGGACGCTGACGACCGTGGCACATGTCGTGCCGTTCGTCGTCATCGCGGTCGTGATGGTGCTGCTGAGCCCGGTGGCGCTGCCGGTCTCGCTCGCGGCGCTCGCGCACGCGTGGCTGATCCCGGCGCTCTACGCCCGCCGTGGCGCGACCGTCACGCGCTCGCTCACGCCCGCGGAGGACGGGCCCGAGCGCGTCTCGCTGGGCCTGCTCGGCGATCTCGTCGATCACGATGCGCGCGACCTGCACGCGCGCACGGGCCTCGTCCCTGAGCCGGGCCGTCTCGGCACCTGGCTGGTGGGGGAGGCGGGCGCGCTGCTCGTCGGCGAGCGCCGCGTCTCCTGCTGGTGCGTGAGAGCGACCGACCCGGAGGACGCGCGGCTGCCCTCAGGCGACCGCGTCGCGCATCTGCTGCTCGCGCTGCGCAGCGACGAGGAGGGCTTCGCGACCGTCGCCAACCTCGCCTTCAGCGGCGCGCGCTGGCGCGTGCGGCGGCGGCTGCCGAAACGCCAGCGCGCCGCGCTCGACGCCGTGGCTGCACGCAGTACGCTGTGCGCATGAGCTCTTTCCAAGGCGCCGAGAAGCCCGAGAAGCCCTCGCTCGCCAAGCGCGGCCTCGCGCTGTTGATCCTCGCCCTGGTCGTCGTGATCGCGGTCAAGATCGTGATCGGCTTCCTGACGGCGGTCTTCTGGATCATCGTCGCCGTCGCCGCCTTGATCGCCGTGCTGTGGGCGCTGAAGACATTGCTGTAGCGCCGCCATGGCGTACGTCTTCATCGCGCTCTGCTTCGCCGTCGCCGGCGGGATCGTCGGCCGCATCAAGGGCAGCTCGTTCTTCATCTGGTTCCTGATCTCCGGGGCAGTGCCGGTGATCGGGCTGGCGGCGGCGCTGCTGTATCGCTGGGATCGCAACGAGCTGCGGCGCCAGTGCCCGGGCTGCGGACGCGTCGTGAAGCTGCACGACACGCTCTGCACCCGCTGCGGCACCGAGCTCGACTTCCCCGCGGTCGCGATCGCCTCGGAGGCCGACGTGGCACAGCGCCGCGCCGCAGGAAGCGCGGCGAACGCCGCGAATTCGCCTCAGTAGCGGCAAATTCCGCTGGTAGACTGCGTGGACGGCGCGACGCTCCGTCGCGCCTTCTGCACATTCACACGAGCTTTCCGGAAAGGAGGCGAGCGCACATGCGAGCAGTCGACGCGTTGATGGAGTGCCTGAAGGCGGAGGGTGTCGAGGTCGTATTCGGACTGCCCGGAGGCGCGAACCTCCCGACCTACGACGCCTTCTACGACGCCGGCATCAAGCACATCCTCGTCCGCCACGAGGCCGGCGGCGGCCACGCGGCTGAGGGCTACGCGAAGGCGACCGGCAAGGTCGGCGTCGCGTTCGGCACGTCCGGCCCAGGCGCGACGAACCTGATCACCGCGATCTGCGACGCGATGATGGACTCCGTGCCGGTGGTCTTCATCACCGGCCAGGTGCGCACGGAGCTGATCGGAACCGACGGCTTCCAGGAGGCGGACATCCTCGGGATGACGCTCCCGATCGTGAAGCACAGCTTCATGATCCAGCACCCGCTGGAGATTCCGCGCACGATCCATGAGGCGTTCCACATCGCGCGCACCGGCCGGCCCGGTCCCGTGCTGGTCGACATCCCGCAGGACCTGAGCCGCGCCGACATCCCGTACGAGCCCGTCAGCGACGTCCACCTCCCCGGCTACCAGCCGACGACCGAGGGCAACCAGAAGCAGATCCGCCTCGCCGCGAAGGCGATGGCGAACGCGCGCCGGCCCGTGATCTACGCCGGCGGGGGCGTCGTCAACGCGAACGCCGCGCCGGAGCTGCGCGAGCTCGTGCTGAGCGACAGATTCCCGATCACCTGCACGCTGATGGGCCTCGGCGCCTTCCCAGCCCCGCACGAGCAGTGGCTCGGAATGCTCGGCATGCACGGCACGCGCGCCGCCAACTACGCGATGGACGAGGCGGACCTGATCGTCGGCATCGGCGTGCGCTTCGACGACCGCGTGACCGGCAAGCTGTCGGAGTTCGCGCCGCGCGCGAAGTTCATCCACATCGACGTCGACCCGGCCGAGATCTCGAAGAACGTGCCGGCGCACATCCCGATCGTCGGGGATGCGAAGAACGTGCTCGGACGGCTCGTGACCGAGTACCGCGCGCTGTCGGCCGACCGCGCGCGGCTGGAGGACTGGTGGCAGCGGATCGAGGGCTGGCGCCAGCAGTACCCGCTCAGATACGAGGACTCGAGCGACAGCGAGATCCGGCCGCAGTTCGCGGTCCAGGCCGTCTACGAGGCGACCGGCGGCGAGGCGATCGTCACGAGCGACGTCGGCCAGCACCAGATGTGGACGGCGCAGTACTACGACTTCCCGGAGCCGCGTCGCTGGATCAACTCCGGCGGGCTCGGCACGATGGGCTTCGGCCTGCCGGCGGCGATGGGGGCGGCGGTCGGCTGCCCGGACCGGACGGTCGTCTGCATCGCCGGCGACGGCTCGATCCAGATGAACGCCCAGGAGCTGGCGACGTGCTCGCAGAACGGGATCCCGGTCAAGGTCGTGATTCTCAACAACGGCTACCTGGGCATGGTGCGCCAGTGGCAGGAGCTGTTCTGGGACAAGCGCTACTCGCACGTCGACATGGGCAGCTTCCCCGACTTCGTCAAGCTCGCGGAGGCGCACGGCGCCACCGGCGTCCGCCTGACCGACAAGACGACGCTCGTCGACGACCTGAAGGCGGCGCTCGCGACGGACGGCCCGGTGGTCGTGGACGTGCGCGTCACCGCCGAGGAGAACGTGTACCCGATGATCCCCGCCGGCCAGGCCGCACGGGACATGGTGGGCTAGGGGTGCGTCATGGGTGAGCCAGGGACAAAAGAGCTGATCAGCCTCGACGAGCTCGAGGCGGCCGGCAACCTCAGAACCGGACGCAAGCACATCCTCTCGATCCTCGTCGAGAACAAGCCGGGCGTCCTGACCCGCGTGGCGGGGCTGTTCGCGCGGCGCGCGTTCAACATCGACACGCTCGCGGTCGGCCCGACCGACGACCCGACGATCTCGCGCATCACGCTCACGCTCGACGGGGCGGTCCACCCGATCGACCAGGTCACCAAGCAGTTGCACAAGCTGGTCAACGTGCTGAAGATCCGCGACCTCGAGCCGGAGGAGACGCTCGCGCGCGAGCTCGCGCTCTTCAAGCTCGCGGTCGACGGCCCGCAGCGCACCGAGGTGCTGCAGCTGTGCGAGATCTTCGGCGGCCGCGTCGTCGACGTCTCGAAGCGCTCGCTCGTCGTCGAGCTGACCGGCAGCGACGACAAGATCGAGGCGTTCGAGGCGCTCGTGCGGCCGTTCGGCTTGATCGAGATGACGCGCACCGGCGAGATCGCGATCGCTCGCGGCCGGGCCGAAACCTAAAAGGACGGGTAGACCTCTCGTATGAGCGTCGCGCGCACGCGGCCGGGGAAGCGCCAGTGGCTCGACCCGGCCGCGCGCGAGCTGCTTGCCGGGCGGCTGGAAGTCGCCGTGCGGCGGGCGCGGGCGGGCACCGGCGAGACGCTCGCGGCCGTGACGGTCGCCGCTCGCACTGTCGACCCGGTTGCGGCGGTCGCCGCCTCGCGCCGTGCCGGCGAGCCGTGGTTCTGCTTCGAGCAGCCGGACCGCGACGGGCAGGCGCTCGCGGCGCTGGGCTGTGTGCGGGCGATCGAAGCTCAGGGGCCCCAGCGCTTCGCAGCGGCCGCACGCGAATGGCGCGCGCTGGCGGCGGCCGCGGTCGCCGATCCGCCTGACGGGCCGGCTGGCGCGGGGCTGGTGGCGGTCGGCGGCTTCGCCTTCTCGCCGCAGGCAGCGCACGCGCCGCAGTGGGAGGGCTTCCCATCCGCCTCGCTGCACGTGCCCGAGATCGCGCTCGCCCGGCGCGGCGGCGACGTGCGGCTGACCGTCGCCGCGCTCGCGACGCCGGACACGACGGTCGAGGACCTGCTCGCGCGGATCGATGCGCGCCTCGCCGAGCTGCGCGCCGCGCAGCCGCTGCCGCTGCTCGACCCCGCGCCGACCGGGCGCTACCGGGTCGTCTCGGCGATGCCGCCCGAGCACTACGAGGGTGCGGTCGCGCGCGCCGTCGAGCGCATCCGCGCGGGTGCGCTGGAGAAGGTCGTGCTCGCGCGCGAGGTGCAGGTGCACGCGCCGCAGGTGCACGACCCAGCCGCGGTGCTCGGCGCGCTGCGCGACGGCTTCCCGGAGTGCTACGTCTACGCCGTGGGACGCGGAGACGCGACGTTCGTCGGCGCGACGCCCGAGCTGCTCGTGCGGCGCGACGGCGAGCGCGCCTCTACGGTTGCGCTGGCCGGCTCGACGCGCCGCAGCGCGGACCCGGCCGTCGACGACCACCTCGGCGAGGCGCTGCTGCGCAGCGACAAGGATCGCGAGGAGCAGGCGATCGTGACGCGCCGGATCGCGCACGCGCTGCGCCCGCACAGCGTGTGGGTCACGCATGCGCCCGAGCCGGTGCTCGTGCGGATCGCGAACATCCAGCACCTCGCGACGCCGATCCGCGCACAGCTGTCGCAGCCCGTCGGAGCGATGGCGCTCGCGGCGGTGCTGCATCCGACGCCGGCGGTCGGCGGCGAGCCGTTCGCGGCGGCCGCGCCGCTGATCCCGCAGCTGGAGGGCTTCGACCGCGGCTGGTACGCCGGGCCGGTCGGCTGGACCGACGCAAACGGCGACGGCGAGCTATGCGTCGCGCTGCGCTGCGCGCTGCTGCGCGGCCCGGTCGCCCACTGCTACGCCGGCGTCGGCGTGGTGCGCGATTCGGTCCCGGCGGCGGAGCTGGCCGAGACCGAGGTGAAGCTGCAGGCGCTGCTGCCCCTGTTGGCAGGCTAGACCCAGCCGCCCCGCCGTCCTGCCCACTTTGACCGCCCACCTGTCCGGTCGCGTTCGCAATTGAACCGCTTGCCGGTACGCTGGCGTTCGACTGAGGATGCCCGAGCTCCGCGTCATCGATCCGCCGCCTCCGCCTCCGCCTCCGCCGCCGCGCAGCGAGGACACGCGCACACGCCTGCTGCGAGCAGGGGTCGAGGTGCTGGAGGCCGGCGGTTACGCGTCCGCATCGGTGGCCGCGATCGCGGAGCGTGCCGGGCTCGCGACGGGCACGCTCTATCGCCACTTCCCGTCGAAGGCGGACCTGTTCGTCGAGCTGTTCCGCTCGATCGGGGACGCGGAGCTCGTGGCGATGCACGAGGCCGCGGCGCGGACGCGCAGCGTCGCCGAGGAGCTCGACGCGGTGATCGCGACGTTCGCCGGCCGCGCGCTGTCGCGGCCGCGGCTCGCGTGGGCGCTCGTCTACGAGCCGCTGGACGCGGCCGTCGACGCGGAGCGAATCCGCTACCGCCGCGAGTATGCGCGGCAGATGGCGAGATTCGTGCGCGAGCGCGTCGATCGTGGAGAGCTGCCCGATCAGGATCCCGACACCACCGCGGCTGCGTTGATCGGGGGGATCGTCGAGGCGCTCATCAGTCCGCTGTCGCCGGTCGCGGGCGGCAACGCCGATCCCGACGCGGTGATCGCCGCGCTGACGGACTTCTGCCGCCGCGCGGTCGGGGCCGAAGCGATCCTCCAGAGAACCGAGATCGCGTAAAGCTCAGGCGCGCAGTGCCGCCGCGACCGCGTCCCAGACGCGCCGGTGCAGCGCGACGTTCGCCGCGCGCTCCGTGCGCACCTCGACGAGCGTCACGCCGACGCCGTCGGGGACGCGCTGGAGCTCCGCTCGCAGCGTGCCGAGATCGTCGGCGAGCACGTGGCGCGCCCCGAACAGCGCGGCCGCCTGCGCGACATCGAGCCCGTGCGGGGTGGCGACGTGCTGCTCGAAGTCCGCGCCCTCGCGTGCGACCGGCAGGAAGTCGAAGATCCCGCCGCCGTCGTTGTTGACGAGCACGATCGTCAGCGGCAACCCGAGTCGACGCGCCGACAGCAGCGCTGTGAGGTCGTAGGCGAGCGCGACGTCGCCGATGTGCAGCACGACCGGTCCGTCGCCGGCCGCGGCCGCGCCGAGTGCGGCGGCGACGGTGCCGTCGATCCCGTTCGCGCCGCGGTTGGCGAGGATTCGCGGCGCGCCGTCGCGCGCGGCCGCGAACGTCTCGAGGTCGCGGATCGGCATCGAGGCGGCGGTGAACAGCGTCGCCTCTGCCGGCAGCGTCTCGACGAGCGTGGCGGCGACGAGCGGCTCGTTGAGCGCGCCGCTCGTAGCGCCGCCGTCCGTCGGGTCCGGATCGCCGGCCGCGATCGTCGCCGCGATCGCCTCGGCGGCCGCGCGGTCGGCATTGCGCCAGCGATCGAGCCACGCCGGCTCGCCGGCGTCGCGGTGCTCGCCGCTCAGCGCAGCGAGCGTCGCGCGCGGGCTCGCCGCGATGCGCGCGCTCACGACGCCCGCTGGGTCGTGCCAGGCGCCGTCGGCGTCGAGCGTGACCTGCTCGGCGTCGAGGCCCGCCAGCCACGCGCGCAGCGGCTTCGAGGTCGGCAGGTCGCCGATCCGCAGCACAAGCTGCGGGCGCAGCTCGGCGGCGAGCCGCTCATCGCGCAGCAGCGCGTCGTAGTGCGCGATGGCGGCCGGTCCGCGGCGCGCGCCCGACAGCGGGTCGGCCAGCAGCGGATAGCGCGCGGCCGCGGCGAACGCCGCGAGCGCCTCGCCGAGCGCCGGGTCGCGCTCCTCGCGTCCCGCCACGATCACGGTGCGGGGCGCCGGTGCGAGCGGCACGCGCGGCAGCTCCGCCGGCGCCGGCACCAATGGATGCGCGACCCACGGCCGGCCGGCCGGACGGCCCGGGCACGGATCCTCCTCCGGCAGCGGCCCGTCGAGCACGAGCGGCTCGCGCAGCGGCATGTTGAGGTGCACCGGACCGGCCCGGCCGTCGAGCGCGGTCCACACGGCGCGGCAGGCGAGCGCGCGCATCCAACGCACGCGCTCCGGCGTCGCCTCGTGCGTGCCGACCTCGACGAACCACTTCGCCGCATCGCCGTAGAGCTTGAGCTGGTCGATCGTCTGGCCGGCGCCGACGTCGCGCAGCTCGGGCGGGCGGTCGGCGCTCAGCACGATCAGCGGCACACGCGCCTGCGCGGCCTCGATCACGGCCGGCGCAAGCTCCGCGGCGGCGGTCCCCGACGTGCACGCGACCGCGACCGGTCGGCCCGTCTGCTTCGCGAGCCCAAGCGCGAAGAAGCCGGCGACGCGCTCGTCGATGTGCGACCACGCTCTGAGCCCCGGCGTGCGCGCGAGCGAGAGCACGATCGGCGTCGAACGCGAGCCGGGGGAGGTGCACGCGTCCGTCATGCCGCAGCGCACGAGCTCCTCGCAGAAGGCGCGCAGGAGAAGGTAGGCGTCGGTGGCGTCAGCCCCCCGAGCGGCGTCGGTCTGGCCCGCGGGCGCGGCGGGCGACATGTCGTGGTCGGCGTCGGTCATGGAAGATGCGGGGGATGGCGCGCGAGACGATCGTCCTGCTGCACGGCTTCACGCAGACGGGCCGTAGCTGGGAGCCGACGATCGCGGCGCTGCGCGAACGCTATCGCGCGCTCGCGCCTGACATCCGCGGCCATGGGTCGGCCGGCGCCGCGCGGCCGATCTCGTTCGACGCCGTCCACGCCGACGTGCTGTCGCTTGCGCCTGAGCGCTTCGCGCTCGGCGGCTACTCGATGGGCGGCCGCATCGCGCTGTCGCTGGCGTTCGCGGCGCCGGAGCGCGTCTCTCACCTGACGCTCGTCGGCGCCTCGCCGGGCCTCGCCGATGCGGAGGAGCGCCGCTCCCGCCGCGCGGCCGACGACGCGCTCGCCGATCGCATCGAGCGGGAGGGGATCGAGGCGTTCGCGCGCGACTGGGCGCAGCTGCCGCTCTGGGCGGGGCAGCCGCCGGAGGTCGCCGCCGCCGCGCACGCCGAGCGGCTCGCGCAGACGCCCGCCGGCCTGGCCGCCGCGCTGCGCGGCCTCGGCACCGGCGTGATGGAGCCGCTGTGGGAGCACCTGCCATCGCTCGACGTCCCGGTGACGCTGGTCGTCGGCGAACGCGACGCGAAGTTCCGCGCGACCGCCGAGCGGATGGCGGCCGCGCTGCCGGACGCGACGCTCCACGTCGTCGCCGGCGCCGGTCACGCGGTCCAGCTCGAGCGGCCGGACGCCGTCGCGGCGCTGCTCTGACGCCCTACGCCCGCACGCCCAGCCCCGGAGCGCTCGGGACCTGCATGAACCCTCGCTCGACGCGCAGCGCCGGATCGACGTCGAGGTCCGCGAACGCGTCGAGCGTCGCGAGGCCACACGGCCGCGTCGGTCTCACCGCCGCGGCCGCGTGCAGCGCGCCCGCGATCCCGAGCGGCCCGTCGAGCGTCGAGGCGAGGTAGATCTCGCCGCCGGCGGCGCGCACGACCTCCGCCGCCTCGATCACGCCGCTGATGCCGCCGCAGCGGCTGAGTTTCAGGCACACGATCGGCGTCGCCTCGCTGGCGAGCGCGCCCGGGGCGACCGCCGTCTCGTCCATCGCGATCGGGATCTCTGACTCTTCCGCCACCGCGCGCAGCGCCTCGACGCCGTGCACCGGCTCCTCCACCAGCTCGATCCCGCTCGGCGCGAGCGCGCGCAGGTGCGCCTGCGCCTCCGCGACCTCCCATGCGCCGTTCGCGTCGAGCCGGATCGCCACGTCGGGTCCGACGGCCGCGCGCACCGCCGCGACGCGCCCGGCGTCGTCGCCGATCCCGACCTTCAGCTTCAGGCAGTCGAAGCCGGCCTCGACTGCCCGCGCCGCCTCGGCCGCCGCACCCGCGCGGTCGGCGGCGTCGATCAACGCGTTGACGGCGACCGGCTCGGGACCCGATCCCGCCCGCCCCTGCGCGCCAAGCAGCCGCCACACCGGCGCGTCCGCGCGGCGGCCCTCGAGGTCCCACAGCGCGAGGTCGATCGCCGCGACCGCCTGTGGCAGGACCGCCGCCTTGCGGCATTCGGCGAGCACCATCGCGCGCGGGAGGCCCTCCGCGTCATGCACGATCGGGCGGCAGTCCTCGAGCGCCGCGCGCACGTCGTCGAGCGAGACGCCGTCGTAGGAAGGGAGCGGCGCCGCCTCGCCGGCTCCCGCGACGCCGTCGGCACCGAGGATCAGCACGTCCAGCAACTCGCGCTCGGCGACGGTCCCGTGTGCGGTCCGCAGCGGGGTCCGCAGGCGCAGCCGTCGCGGGGCGATCTCCAGCCGCACGGCGACGCGCTAGCTCAGCAGGATCCCGGCGGAGAGGAGCACGCAGAAGAGCAGCTCGAGCTGACCGGTGCGTGCGAGCGCCTCGTTCAGCGACGGGCCGTCGGTGCGCGTTCTCACCGTGCGCACGATCGGCGCGGCGAGCGGGATCGCCAGGAAGGACAGCAGCATCCACGGGTCCAGCGGACCGAAGATCCATGTCACCGGCGACAGCAGGAACGCGCCGTAGACCATCGCCGCATAGAGGCTGCGCGTGCGCTCGCGGCCGAGCCGCACCGCCAACGTGCGCTTGCCGGCGCGTCTGTCGGTCTCTAGGTCGCGCACGTTGTTGACCACGAGCACCGCGCTCGCCAGCAGCCCGACCGGAACTGCAAGCGCGAACGCCTCCCACACGAGCTGCTCGGTCTGCACGAAGAACGAGCCGGCGACCGCGACGATCCCGAAGAACAGGAACACGAACAGCTCGCCGAGGCCCTCGTAGCCGTACGGGCGCGGGCCGCCGGTGTAGAGCACGCCGGCGACGATCGAGGCGGCGCCCACGAGCAGCAGCTGCCAGCCGGCGACGGCGATCAGATAGACGCCGCAGAGGATCGCGAGCGCGAACGTCGCATAGGTCGCGATCAGCACCTGCCTGGGCGGCACGAGTCCGCCGGCGGTCACGCGCACGGGGCCGAGGCGGTCGTCGGTGTCGGCGCCGCGGCGCGCATCTGAGTAGTCGTTCGAGAGGTTTGCGCCGACCTGGATGAAGAGCGCGCCGAGCAGCGCCGCGACGAAGCGCAGCGGGTGGAAGACGCCGGCGGTGTCCGCGAGCGCGGTGCCTACCAACACCGGCGCGAGGCCGATCGGAAGCGTCTTCGGCCGGGCGGCCATCAGCCAGATGCGCACGACGCTGGGGCTGGCGGTGCCGGTGCTCATGCCGGGAAGCCTACGGGCCGGCGGCCTACGGCCGTCGTGGGAAGCGCGAGAAGTCGGGTGAGCGCTTCTCGAGGAAGGCGGTGCGCCCCTCGGTCGCCTCCTCGCTGCCATAGAGCAGCAGGTTCGCGTCGTGCGCCAGCTGCTGGATGCCGGCGTAGCCGTCCTCGTGTGCGTTGAAGCTGGCTTTGACGAGCCGCAGGGCAAACGGGGACAGGGCCAGCATCTCGCGGCACCACTTGACCGTCTCCGCCTCCAGCTCGTCCAGGGGGACGACGGCGTTCACGAGCCCCATCTCCAGCGCCTGCTGAGCGTCGTACTGCCGGCACAGCAGCCAGATCTCCTTCGCCTTCTTGGTGCCCACCAGATCCCGCAGCACGGATGCGCCGAAGCCCCCGTCCCACGAGCCGACGCGCGGACCGGTCTGGCCGAAGCGCGCGTTGTCGGCGGCGATCGTCAGGTCGCACACGACGTGGAGGACGTGACCCCCTCCGACGGCGTAGCCCGCCACCATCGCCACGACCGGCTTCGGCAGACGGCGGATCTGCACGTGGAGATCGGTCACATGAAAGCGCCCGACGCGTGCGGTGCCGCCGACTCTGTAGCCCGACTCGCCACGCACGCGCTGGTCGCCGCCCGAGCAGAACGCCTTCTCGCCCTCGCCCGTGAGGATGATCGCCCCGACCTCGGTGTCCTCCCGCGCCCGCTCGAACGCATCGGAGAGCTCGATCACCGTCTCCGGCCGGAACGCGTTGCGCACCTCCGGCCGCGCGATCGTGATCTTCGCGATCCCGTCGCCGCTGGTCTCGTAGCGGATGTCCTCGTACTCACCGGCGGGGGTCCACGTCACGCTCACGTCGTCAGCTCCTGGCAAGGGATCACAGGCCTCGAACCCTATTGCGCGTAGGCTGTGGACGAGCATGGACCTCGATCCCTGGCTCCCCCGAGCGGCTGCGCTGAGACCGGATCATCCGGCGCTGATCGACGCCGACGGCGAGGCGACCACGTATGCGGAGCTCCATCGCCAGGCCCTCGACGCGGCCGCGGTGCTCCAGGCAAGGGGCATCGAGGGGGGAGACCGGGTGGCGCTCGCCATGCCGGCCGGCGCCTCCTTCCTCGCAGCGCTTCATGCCACGCTCATGCTCGGCGCGACGGTCGTGCCGATCGACCTGCGATTGGCGCCCCAGGAGCAGCGGGCACGAGCCGGGGACGCGAAGCTGAGGGTGGAGGAGCCGCTCCGCCGGCAGGAGGAGCCAGATGCCCGGACCCTGCAACGGCTGGTGCCCGAGGCGGTGGCCACCCTCGTCCATACCTCCGGCACGACTGCCGATCCCAAGCCGGTGGCGCTCACGATCGGCAACTGGACCTGGAACGCGCTCGGCTCCGCGTTGGCGCTCGGGCTCGACCCCGCGGATCGCTGGCTGTGCGCGCTGCCGCTCAGTCACGTCGGCGGGCTCGCGATCCTGATCCGCAGCGCCATCTACGGCACCACGATCGTGCTGCACGAGCGCTTCGACACCGAGCTGGCGCTCACCGCGATCGAGCGCGATCGGGTGACGCTCGCCTCGCTCGTGCCGACCACGCTCGCACGGCTGCTCGACGCCGGCTTGAAGGCGCCGAACCCGCTGCGCGTGGCGCTGATCGGCGGCGGCCCGCTCGCACCCGTCTTGGCGTTGCAGGCGCAGGAGGCGGGGATCCCGGTCGCACAGACCTACGGGATGACGGAGGCGTGCTCACAGGTCACGACGTCCATGCCGGGCGAGCCGGAGACGGCCGGACGCCCACTCGTCGGACAGCACGTACGGATCGCCGAGGACGACGAGATCCTCGTCAAGGGGCCGACCGTCGCTCCCGGCACCGCCGACGCCGACGGCTGGCTGCACACCGGCGATTGCGGCCAGCTCGACGCGCACGGCCGCCTCACGATCACCGGGCGCAAGGCGGACACGATCGTGAGCGGCGGCGAGAACGTCGCGCCGGCTGAGGTCGAGGCGGCGCTGCTGACGCATCCCGCCGTGGCGGACGCCGGCGTCCACGGCCGTCCGGACGCGCAGTGGGGCGAGGCGGTCGTCGCGACGGTCGTGCTGCGCGATGGCGCGGAGACCGAGGCGGAGGAGCTGCGCGCCCATGTCGCGGCACAGCTCGCGCGCTTCAAGGTGCCGAAGGAGGTCGCCTTCGCTGCGAGACTTCCGCGCACCGCGTCCGGCAAGCTGGTGCGCCGTGAGCTGAGCCGATGAGCACGGAACCGACCGACGATCCAGACGAGCTGCGCGCCGCCGTGCGCGAGCGCTGGGAGCGCGCCGCGGACGGCTGGCAGCGGCGCAACGCGCGCTTCCAGGCGGCGGCGATGCCGGTCTCGCACTGGCTCGTCGACGCGATCGAGCCGCAACCCGGGCAGCGCGTGCTCGAGCTGGCCGCGGGCGTGGGAGAGACGGGCTTCCTCGCGGCCGAGCTGATCGCGCCCGGCGGCGGCACGCTGATCTCCAGCGACGGCGCCGAGGCGATGCTCGCCCACGCGAGAGCGCGTGCGGCCGAGCTGGGGCTGAGCAACGTCGAGTTCCGGCCGCTGGAGCTGGAGTGGATCGACCTGCCGGCTGCGAGCGTCGACGCCGTGCTCTGCCGCTGGGGCTACATGTTCGCGCTCGACAAGGCCGCCGCCCTGCGCGAGACGCGCCGCGTCCTGCGACCCGGCGGACATCTCGCGCTTGCGGCCTGGACGGGCCCAGAGCGCAACCCGTTCAGCACGATCCCGCGCCAGGCGCTCGTCGACGCCGGTCTCATCGACGGGTTCGACTACGGCGGCGGACCGACGATGTTCGACCTCTGCGACCAGGCCGCGCTCTGCGGACTGCTGGAGGACGCGGGCTTCGCCGATCCGATCGTCGAGGAGCTGCCGTTGACGATCCGCTATGACGACCTCGAGGACTTCGTCGCCGCTACGCGTGACCTCTCGCCGCAGTTCGATGACGTCGTCGCGCCGCTCGACGAGCGTCAGCGGACGGATCTGATGGAGCGGCTGACGGCGGCGCTGGCGCCCTACACGGCGCCGGACGGCTCGCTCGCGATCCCGGCCGTCGCGCTCGGTGCCGCAGCGGAGGCCTGACGACGCGGCAAGGGCGGCAGCTGCGGGGTCGGTCTGCCGCGCTCGATGCGGCGTCGCTCAGTCGCCTCCACGAGCGCAAAGCTCCGCCGACAGCTCCCGCGCCGCACCGTTGCGGGGGCGATGACGCGCAAGCCGCGGAGCGCCGCGACCGCCAGCGGAAACGCGCGCGCCTGCGCGGGCGACCACGTCATCCCGTACAGCTCCCGCACGCGCGGCGGCAGGGAGCCCAGCATCACGAGGTCGTGCAGTCGCTTCGCCGGCTGGTTGACCCGCGGCATCGGGATCTCCAGGGCGACGAACGCACCGGTGCGCCGTGCCTCCTCGGTCAGGTGCATCTCGACGCCGGCGAGCTTGCCGTCCCACCACGCTCTGAACGCCGCCCACGTCGGCGGTGCGACCTCGCGCGGCATGCCGAACAGCTCCCCGAAGCGCACGTAGTCGAGCCAGAAGGCGTCGCGCTCCCAGTCGCTCAGCCGCCGCACGAACAGCTCGTAGAAGTACAGCGCCGACTCGGCGGACACGGCCACCGTCCACAGCATCAGCTCCGGGTCGAACGCGTCGTACGGTGTCCCGGCCGCGAACGGGCCGGCGTCCTCGGCCAGCTCGCCGCGCACGCGCCGGTGCAGCGTGTGGACCTTCGCCAGCACCTTGTCGGCCTCGGCACGGGTACCGAAGAAGATCGCCTCGAAGTCGTTCGCGGTGCGCACGAGGCGGCGGAACGGTCGCTCGCGGCCGCCCGTCGACTGGCTCGTGCCGGTGTAGTTGACCGGGTGCAGCGCGCCGATCGCCAACGCGCGTTGGCCGAAGAAGAGGCCGACGAGGCGCTCCTCGTGAATCTGTCGCAGGACGGAGCTGCCGCGCGGAAAGTACCCCTCGTCGAGCGCCAGACTGGCCATGTAGCCAGTCTGGCATGAGCAGGGGTCGGAGACGCCGCTTCCGGTAGCCTGCCGCGCCATGTTCTACGACGACGACGCTGACCTCACGCTCCTCGACGGCAAGACCGTCGCCATCATCGGATTCGGCTCGCAGGGCCACGCCCACGCGCTGAACCTCAAGGACTCCGGCGTGAACGTCGTCGTAGGCCTCCGCGCCAGCTCCTCGAGCGTCGAGAAGGCGCGCAAGAACGGTCTTGAGGTGCTCGAGCCCGTCGAGGCGGCCAGCCGCGGCGACGTCGTGATGCTGCTCGTCCCCGACGAGAAGCACCGCGACGTCTGGAACGAGGTCAAGGACGGGATCGCAGCCGGGAACCTGCTGCTGTTCGGTCACGGCTTCTCGATCCACTACGGCGAGGTCGACCCGCCGGCGGACGTCGACGTCGCGCTCGTCGCGCCGAAGGGCCCAGGCCACCTCGTGCGTCGCCAGTACACCGAGGGCAGCGGCGTCCCTGGCCTCGTCGCCGTCCACCAGGACGCGACGGGCAACGCGCTGAGACTCGCGCTCGCCTACGCGAAGGGGATCGGCTGCACGCGCGGCGGCGTGATCGAGACGTCCTTCCGCGAGGAGACCGAGACCGACCTGTTCGGCGAGCAGGCCGTCCTCTGCGGCGGCACCTCCGAGCTGGTGCGCGCCGGCTACGAGACGCTCGTCGAGGCCGGCTACGACCCGCGCCTCGCCTACTTCGAGGTGCTGCACGAGCTGAAGCTGATCGTCGACCTGATGTACGAGAAGGGCATCGCCGGGATGCGCTACTCGATCTCCAACACGGCCGAGTACGGCGACATCACGCGCGGCAAGCGCATCATCGGCGCCGAGTCGCGCCAGGCGATGAAGGACATCCTCGGCGAGATCCAGTCCGGCGAGTTCGCGCGCGAGTGGATCGCGGAGGTGCGCGCCGGTCAGGAGAACTTCAACCGCATGCGCGCCGAGCAGGCCGGGCACCAGGTCGAGGTCGAGGGCAGAAAGCTGCGCGCGATGATGGCCTGGATTGACGACAGAGACTTCGCCGCCGGCTGATCGGCGCGTCCTCGCTACCCTTGCCTCGCCGCCGATGACGACGATCAATCCCTTCACCAAGCAGATCCTGATGACGGCCGGGCCGACGCCCGTGCCGCCGCAGGTGCTCGCGAAGATGGCCGAGCCGGTGCTCTACCACCGCGCCCCGGCCGGCGTGGAGCTGTACGCCCGCGTGCTCGAGCGCCTGCCGCAGGTCTTCCGGACTGAGAACGACGTGCTGCTGTTCGCCGCCAGCGGCTCGGGCGCGATGGACTCCGCCGTCGCGAACCTCGTGCGGCCGGGGACGAAGGCGCTCGCCTGCGCCGCCGGCAAGTTCGGCGAGCGCTGGATCGAGCTGTGCGAGGCCTACGGCGCCGACCTCGTCAAGTACGAGCCGGGCTGGGGCGTGCGCCTCGACCCGCAGGAGATCGGCCGGCTGCTCGACGAGAACCCGGGGATCGAGGTTGTCTACGCGACCCTGTCGGAGACCTCGACCGGGATCGTGCACGACATCGAGGCGATCGCCGCAGTCGTGCGCGAGAAGGGCGCGCTGCTGTGCGTCGACGCCGTCTCAGGCCTCGCCGCCGCGAAGCTGGAGCAGGACGCGTGGGGGGTGGACGTCGTCGTCGCCGGCTCGCAGAAGGCGCTGATGATCCCGCCGGGCCTCGCGTTCGCCTCCGTCTCGCAGCGCGCGCTCGACGCCGCCGAGGCGAAGGCCGGCGGCCGCTACTACTTCGACTGGGTCACGACCGCCAAGCAGCAGCGCAAGGACCCGCCGAACAGCCCGTTCACGCCGCCGGTCACGCTGCTGGCCGCGCTCGACGTCTCGCTCGGCATGATCGAGGCGGAGGGGATCGAGAACGTGTGGGAGCGTCACGCGCTGCTCGCCCGTGCCACGCGTGCCGGGGCGCAGGCGCTCGGCCTCGAGCTCTACGGCGACCCGGACGAGCGCTCGAACGTCGTCACGGCGATCGCGCTGCCGGAGGGGATCGACGGCAAGAAGGTCCCGAAGATCCTGCGCGACCGCTACGGCATCACCGCCAACGGCGGCCAGTCGCAGCTCGCCGGCAAGATCATCCGCATCGCCCACTGCGGCTACTTCGGCGGCTTCGACATCCTCACGTCGCTGTCGGGGCTTGAGATGACGCTCGCCGAGCTCGGTCACGCGCTCGAGCAAGGCGCCGGCGTCGGGGCCGCGCAGAAGGTGTTCCTCGAGGCTGGCGTTCCAGCGGCCTCGGCGGCATGAGCGACAGAGCGCGCATCCTCGTCAAGGAGCAGATCGCCGACTCCGGCGTCGAGCTCCTGCGCGAGCACTTCGACGTCGACCTCGGCGCCGACTGGAGCGACGAGCAGTTCCGCGAGCGGCTGCCCCAGTACGACGGCATCCTGATCCGCTCGGCGACGAAGATGACCGAGGAGCTGATCGAGCTCGGCTCGCAGCTGAAGGTGATCGGCCGCGCCGGCGTCGGCGTCAACAACGTCGACGTCCCGGCCGCGACCAGACGCGGCGTGATCGTCGTCAACGCGCCGCAGTCGAACGTCGTCACCGCCGCGGAGCACACGTTTGCGCTGCTGCTCTCGCTCGCGCGCAAGATCCCGCAGGCGCACGCGTCGCTCACCGACCACAAGTGGGAGCGCTCGAAGTTCAACGGCGTCGAGGTCTACGAGAAGACGCTTGGGATCGTCGGCTTCGGCCGCATCGGCCAGCTCGTCGCCCAGCGCGCGCGCGGGTTCGGCATGTACGTGATCGCCTACGACCCGTTCGTCTCCGCCGAGCGCTACCGCGAGCTGGGGGCAGAGAAGGCGGAGAGCCCGGCCGAGGTCTACGCGAGAGCCGACTTCGTCACGATCCACCTGCCCGTGACGGCCGAGACGCGTGGCTTCCTCGACGCGGACGCCTTCGCGCAGATGAAGGACGGTGTGCGCGTGATCAACTGCGCGCGGGGCGAGCTCGTCGACGACGCGGCGCTCAAGGACGCGCTCGACTCCGGCAAGGTCGCCGGCGCCGCGCTTGACGTCTTCCCGAGCGAGCCGATCACCGACTACCCGCTGTTCGACGGCTACGACAACGTCGTCGTCACGCCGCATCTCGGCGCCTCCACGACCGAGGCCCAGGACCGCGCCGGCACGCAGACGGCCGAGCAGATCATCGCTGCGCTCACGCCTGGCGGGGTCGTCACCACGGCCGTCAACATCCCGGCGATCTCGCCGGCCGACATGGAGGTGCTCGGCCCGTTCGTGCCGCTCTGCCGCCAGCTCGGCCGCCTCGCCGTCTCGCTCGCGGAGGGCTCCTCGATCGACCGCGTCGAGGTCGAGTACCTCGGGCGCATCGGCGAGCGCGACACGCGCCTGCTGTCGATCGCCGTGCTGATGGGCGTGCTCGCCGGCAACGTCGAGGAGGACGTCAACGCTGTCAACGCGCCCGGCCTCGCGGAGGAGCGCGGCATCGAGGTGTCCGAGACCAAGCGCACGAACGCGCGCGACTTCACGGACCTCGTGCGCGTGACGATCGTCAGCGGCGAGACGCACGCCCGCGTCGTCGGCACGACCTTCGGCCGTCTGAACCGCCCGCATCTGCTGGAGGCATGGGGCCAGCGCTTCGACCTCCAGCTGGAGGACAACGTCGCGCTGTTCCGTTACCGCGACGTGCCCGGCATGATTGGGCGGGTCGGCGCTGCCTTCGGTGATCACGGCGTCAACATTGTCTCTGCCGCTGTCGGCCGGGAATCCGGCGACGGCGGGACCGGCGTCGCGGTGATGGCTGTGACGAGCGACGCGCCGGTGCCGCAGGCCGTGATCGACGCCATCGTTGCGGGCGACGGCTTCGTCGCCGGCCGCGGCGTCACCCTCTAGCGCCGCCTCTGCCGTTGTACGCAGCGGCGTACGCCGCTGCAGAATTCGGGCCGATTCGCGCTTGAAGTGGATGGTTTGCCTGCCTTCACCGGTGCCACAATGGCCATACGCCCAATCGGACGAGGAGGCTGAGGTGGAGAGCGCTGCGGTATCCCAGCCGGTCGCGGGGGGCGAGCCCGCGAAGCTGAAGGAGGGCGCCCTCGGCTACCTCTCGAACCTCGTCATCGGCGTCGCCTCGACGGCGCCCGCCTACTCGCTCGCCGCGACGCTGGGCTTCATCGTCGCGGTCGCCGGCGTCGGCACGCACGCGCCGGCGGTGCTGCTCGTCTCGTTCATCCCGATGCTGTTCGTCGCGGGCGCGTATCGCTACCTCAACAAGGCCGACCCGGACCCCGGCACGACGTTCGCGTGGGTGCGCCGCGCGATGGGCCCACATCTTGGGTGGGTCAATGGCTGGGCGATCGTCGTCGCCGACGTGATCGTGATGGCGGCGCTCGCGCAGATCGCCGCGAAGTACACGTTCCTGCTTGTCGGCTGGGACTCGGCCGCGAACTCCAATGGCGCGCAGATCGCGATGGCGGTGTTCTGGATCGCGCTGATGACGTGGATCTGCTGGCGCGGCATCGAGCTGTCCGCACGCGTCCAGACGGTGCTGCTGTCGGCCGAGGTCGCGATCCTCGCGCTGTTCGCCGTGGTGGCGCTCGTGAAGGTCTACACCGGCAACCCGGCCAACTCGATCACGCCGCAGCTGTCGTGGTTCAACCCGTTCGACGTCGGCTGGAGCGCACTGATCGACGGCGTCCTGCTCGGCGCCTTCATCTACTGGGGGTGGGACTCCGCCGTCACGGTCAACGAGGAGTCCGAGGACAAGAACGAGGGGCCCGGCCGCGCCGCGGTGGTCTCGACGATCGTCCTGCTGCTGATCTACCTGATCGTCTCGGCGGCGGCGCAGGCGTACGGCGGCACGAGACTGCTGAGCGACAACTCCGACGACGTCCTGAGCGTGCTCGGCGGGCAGGTCTTCAGCTCGCCGTGGGACAAGCTGCTGATCCTCGCGGTGCTGACCTCGGCTTCCGCCTCGACGCAGACGACGATCCTGCCGACGGCGCGCACGACGCTGTCGATGGCGCGCAAGCGGGCGATCCCGTCCGCGTTCGCGCGCGTCCACCCGCGCTATCTGACGCCGAGCTACTCGACCATCTGGATGGGGGTCGTGTCGATCGCCTGGACGGTCTTCATCATGGCGCTCAACCCGGCGCAGAACGTCCTCGGCGACTCGATCTCCGCGCTCGGCTTCGCGATCTGCTTCTACTACGGCTTCACGGGCCTCGCCTGCATCATCTACTTCCGGCGCGAGCTCACGAGAAGCGTGCGCAACTTCGTCTTCGCCGGGCTCGCGCCGCTGCTCGGCTTCGTGATGCTCGCCTACATCTTCGGCAAGGCGGCGCACGACTACTCGCAGGCCGGCTTCAACTACTCCGGGCCGTTCCTCGGCATCGAGACGCCGATCGTGATCGGCATCGGCGGGCTGCTGCTCGGCTTCGTCGCGATGCTGCTCGCGATGATCCCGTACCGCGACTTCTTCCGCCGCAAGCCGTACACCGAGGTCGCGCCGCCCGGGCTGCTGGAGATGCCCGTCGAGCACGCGCCGGCGCACCTGCGCGGCGAGCGCTGGTAGCGCGCAGCGCGACGACAGCCGGGCGGACGGGAGGCGCCCCGTCCGCCCTTCGCCGTGCCTCAGCCGGTGGCGGTGAACTTCAGGACGCCGCTCGAGCAGGTGTCGCCGCCGGGCGTGGGGAAGCTCAGCTGACCCTGGCCGGTCGCCTTGTGGACGTTGGGGAAGCGCCCGTTGATCTTCTGCTTGACGCCGGCGCTGTTGACGGTGCTCGCGAAGGCGTTGCCTCTCACGCGCGCTCTCGCTCTCAGGTGGGCGGCCGCCGGGCCGGCCGAGCATCTGACGCTCAGGTCCCACTCGACATTCACGAACTTCGCCGCCTTGCCGTTTCTCAGTCTGCCGGCGACGACGGTGAGTCTCAATCTCTGGTCCGCGCTGGTGAGGGTGGTTCCGACTGCCGGCACCTTGCTCGCTCTTCTTCTGGCGGCGAGTCCTGCGGTCGGCAGCGCCACGAGCGCGGCGATCGCCAGTGCCAGCAGCACCAGCACGCGACGACGATGGGACATGGGGGATGCCTCCTTGGGCGGCGAATGTGGGCGCGAGCCTATCGGTGGCACCGGAGCGCCTGGTACGCTGACCCCGCACATGTCGCGCCAGCTCGCCCTTCGACTTCTTCTCCTCCCCCCTCGGGGGGAATAGCGCGTGGCGGCCGCAGGTAGCCGCAAACCCAGCGAGAAGATTCGAAGCATCCGAGCCGAATAGGACGACGACATGACCTCTTCAGAGCAGGACCCGAACCGAGTACTGATCTTCGACACGACGCTGCGCGACGGCGAGCAGTCGCCCGGCATCTCGCTCAACACCAGCGAGAAGCTGGAGATCGCCCACCAGCTCGCGCGGCTCGGCGTCGACGTCATCGAGGCCGGCTTCCCGATCGCCTCCCCGGGCGACTTCGAGGCGGTGCAGGCGATCGCACGGGAGGTCCAAGGACCGGTCATCGCAGGCCTCGCACGCATCCATGTCGGCGACATCGACGCCGCCTGGAACGCCGTCAAGGACGCGGAGCGCCCGCGCATCCACACCTTCGTCTCGACCTCCGACATCCACATCGAACATCAGATGCGTGCGACGCGCGAGGACGTGAAGGGGTTGACCCGCGCCGGCGTCGCACACGCGAAGCAATACGTCGACGACGTCGAGTTCTCGCCGATGGACGCGACGCGCGCCGACGTCGCCTTCACCGCCGAGGTCGTGCAGATCGCGATCGACGAGGGCGCCACGACGGTGAACATCCCGGACACCGTCGGCTACACGATGCCGGACGAGTTCAAGGCCTACCTGATGCGCCTCTACGAGCTGGCGCCGGGCCTGAAGGACGTCGTGCTGAGCGTGCACTGCCACGACGACCTCGGCCTCGCGGTTGCGAACTCGTTCGCCGGCCTGCAGGTCGGCGCCCGGCAGGTCGAGTGCGCCGTGAACGGGATCGGCGAGCGCGCCGGCAACGCGTCGCTCGAGGAGATCGTGATGCTGCTGCACACGCGCCAGGCCGACATCGGACTGCACACCGGCGCGGTCACGACCGAGATCGCGCGCACGTCGCGCCTCGTCTCGCGCCTGACCGGCTATCCGGTGCAGCCGAACAAGGCGATCGTCGGTCGCAACGCGTTCGCGCACGAGTCCGGCATCCACCAGGACGGCGTGCTGAAGGAGCGCACGACGTTCGAGATCATGGACGCGACGACCGTCGGTTTGGACGCGAACTCGATCGTGCTCGGCAAGCACTCGGGCCGCCATGCCTTGAGAGCGGCGCTGGCCGAGCTCGGCTTCGAGGTCGATGGGCAGGTGCTCAACACCGCCTTCAAGCGCTTCAAGGAGATCGCGGACAAGAAGAAGCAGGTCACCGCGATGGACCTCGAGGCGCTCGTGACCGACGAGCTGCGCGAGGAGATCCCCGCCTACGGGCTCGAGTGGTTCGAGGTCGAGGCTTCTTCGAGACGACCGCCGCATGCGACGGTCGGCGTGTCGCTGCCGGACGGCAGCGAGGCGACCGGCTCGTTCACCGGCGACGGCCCGGTCGATGCCGTCTTCCACGCGATCAACGTGGCGACCGGGGTGGAGGCGAGACTGCGCGAGTTCCGCGTCGACGCGGTCACCGGCGGCCAGGACGCGCTCGGCGAGACCTCCGTCGTGCTCGAGCTCGGCGGCGTGACGGGCGCGGGGCAGGGCGTCTCGACGGACATCATCGAGGCGGCCGGCCGTGCGTACGTCCGCGCGCTCTCGAACGCCGTCCGCCGCCGCTCCGTCGCCGACCAGGCCGCGGACCTCACGGCCGAGGCGGCGAGGGCGTCGCGCATCTCGACGCCATAGCGGTCGCGTTGCCGCCGTTCCTGCACTGAGTCGTAACACCTGCGTGTAGAGCTGTCGCGGCCACCCGTTCGACGATGCGGACGTGGTGGTCGCGCTCTCCCTTCCGAGCTGTCAGCACGGAGCTGACTGTCAGCTCCCCGCGCGAAAGGAGAGCCGTTTGGCTACAGCTGTAGCCGTACTCGCCGTCGCACTGCTCCTCGCCATGGTGGTCATCGACCGCCTGGCGAGGTAGCAGCGGCGACAGCGAACACCACCACAACGCTTCGGGCGGGAGTCAGCTCCGAGCCTGCCCGAAGCAACCTTTGTTGACTGGCGACGCGATCGTACGACCGCCTCGCCAACTTCGCAACACACGATGCATTGGATCGCCGCTCAGCCGCTACGCGCCAGCGCAGCGCCCTGACGAAAGCCGGTGAGGCGCGCGTGCTCGGCCGGGTCGGCCGGCTCCGGCAGGACGACCGTCACGTGCGCGCCACGTCGCTGGAGCGCGAGCGTCTCCAGGCGCAGGGCCGCCATCGTCGCGGCCCGAACGGCCGGGTGGCGCTCGCGGCGGCCGAGCGGCCCGCCCATCGGCGCCAGGCACAGCACGTGCGTCTCGCGCCCGGCCGGCGCCGCGTCCATGTTCGTCGGGCTCCAGACGGCGCCGTCGACGTACTCGTCCTCGCCGACCCGAACCGGACGGTAGAAGCCCGGGATGCTGCAGGAGGCTTGGACCGCCTGAGCGACCGTCGCCGGCGGCGCTCCCGGCGAGCCGAACACGACCCGGCGACCGCTTCTGCGGTCCACGCAGGCGATCCGCAGGCGGCCGTCCCAATCGAGCCGGTGCCGCGCGATGCGTGCGCCGAGGTCGTCGAGCGAGCGACCCGCTCCGTCGACACGTGCGAGCGCGGCGGCGCGCACGAACGCACCGGGCGTCCGGCCGAGCGACAGCGCGATCGGGGCAAGCGAGGTTCCCGCCGCGGCGGCGAGGCGGGCGCCGAGCCGGGCGGTCCGTCCGCTCCCCGCCTCGTCCTCGGCGGGCAGCGGGATGGACCCGTTGGTCGCAGCGGGATCGCTCGACGTGGGCTGGCGCGGCTCCACGCCAGCGAGCAGGTCCGCCGCGACCATCGAACCGGCGGAGGTGCCGACGATGTGCTCGCACGCCGCAAAGTCGATGCCGGTCTGCTCGGCGATGCCGGCGAGCACGCCGCCGATCCAGGCGGCGCCGATGGTCCCGCCGGCGCCGAGCACGAGCACGTCGGGCCGCTGCATCTCGGAGATGGTAGGCCGGGCCGAGCTCCAATACGTCTGTACGTGATAACGTACGGACGTAATGAGCGATGTCGATGCCACCTCCGTCGCCGCGATCGGCGGGCGCATTCGTGCCCTGCGGGAGGCGATGGGCCTGTCGCTGCGCGACCTCGCCGAACGCTGCGGCGTGAGCGCGCCGATGCTCTCGCAGGTCGAGCGGGGGGAGACGAGCCCGACGCTGCAGGTCGCGACACGCATCGCCGCCGGCCTCGACCTGCGCCTCTCGCAGCTGCTGCGGCTCGACGAGGACGGCGCCGTCACGATCGTGCGCGCGGGGGAGCGTCGGCAAGGTCCGACCAAGGTAGGCGGTCACCGCTACGAGGTCCTCACCGCGCCGCTCCCCGGGCAGCGCGCCGAGCTTTCCCGTCACGTCCTGGCGCCCGGCGCCGCAACCGGCGGCCCCGGCGATCCGCCGATGCACGAGCCGGGTAGCCGCGAGACGGCGCTGGTCGAGTCCGGTCGCGTCGTGCTCCACTGCGACGGCGCCGCCCACGAGCTTGAGACCGGCGACTGCGTCACGTTCGACGCCGACCTGCCGCACCACTTCGAGAACCCCGGTCCCGGCGAGGCGACGTTCCTGGGCGTCGTCTCGGCGGGCCTTCGACGGAGCTGAGGAGCCCACCCATGCCGAGCACCCTGTTCGACAAGATCTGGGCCGCCCACGAGGTGGCCCCCGGCCTGCTCTACGTGGACCTCCATCTGGTCCACGAGGTCACGAGCCCGCAGGCGTTCGACGGGCTGCGGCTCGCTGGCCGCAAGGTCCGCCGCCCCGACCGCACGCTCGCGACGGCAGACCACAACACGCCGACGGACGGCACGCCGGTCGCCAGACTGATCAAGGACGAGCTCTCGCGCGTGCAGGTCGAGACGCTCGAGCGCAACTGCGTCGAGTTCGGCGTGCCGGTCTACTCGCTCGGCTCCGACCGGCAGGGGATCGTGCACGTGATCGGCCCGGAGCTGGGCGTCACGCAGCCCGGCATGACGATCGTCTGCGGCGACTCGCATACCGCCACGCACGGCGCCTTCGGCGCGCTCGCGTTCGGCATCGGGACGAGCGAGGTCGAGCACGTGCTGGCGACGCAGTGCCTCGTCCAGGGCAAGCCCAGGTCCATGCTGATCCGCTATGAGGGCGAGCTCGGCTTCGGCGTCACGGCGAAGGATTTGATCCTCGGCACGATCGGCCAGATCTCCACGGCCGGTGCGACCGGCTACGTCGTCGAGTACGCCGGCCCGGCGATCGAGCGGCTCTCGATGGAGGGCCGCATGACCGTCTGCAACATGACGATCGAGGCCGGCGGCCGCGCCGGCATGATCGCGCCCGACGAGACGACGTTCGAGTGGGTCGAGGGCCGGCCAGCCGCACCGCGGGGCGCCGACTTCGAACAGGCCGTCGCGCACTGGCGGACGCTCAGAACCGAGGACGGCGCGAGCTTCGACAGGGAGGTCGTCGTCGATGCGAGCGCGCTGAGCCCGCAGGTCACCTGGGGTACGACGCCCGACATGGTCGCCGCCGTCACGGACGCGGTGCCCGAGCCGCAGAGCGAGGGCCACGAGCGGGCGCTGCAGTACATGGGCCTGGAGGCCGGGACGCCGATCGAGCAGATCACGCTCGACCGCGTCTTCATCGGCTCCTGCACGAACAGCCGCATCGGCGACCTGCGCGCCGCCGCGGAGGTCGTCAAGGGCCGCAAGGTCGCCTCGCACGTCAACGCGATGGTCGTGCCGGGCTCGCAGCAGGTCAGAGCGCAAGCCGAGAAGGAGGGCCTCGACGAGGTCTTCAAGGCCGCCGGCTTCGACTGGCGCGTCGCCGGCTGCTCGATGTGCCTCGGCATGAACCCGGACATCGCGGCGCCGGGCGAGCGCGTCGCCTCCACCTCGAACCGCAACTTCGAGGGCCGGCAGGGCCGCGGCGCCCGCTCGCACCTCGTCTCGCCGCAGATGGCAGCCGCCGCCGCGATCGAGGGCCGCTTCGTCGACATCCGCAACTGGAGCTAGGAGCCATGGACAAGATCACCAGAATCCACGGCCAGGTCAGCGTGCTCGACCGCGACGACGTCGACACCGACCAGATCATGCCCAAGCAGTTCCTCAAGCGGGTCGAGCGGACCGGCTTCGGCGAGTTCCTCTTCTTCGACTGGGCGAAGGAGGACGGCTGGGACCTGCCGCGCCATCCGATCCTCGTCACCGGCCGGAACTTCGGCTGCGGCTCCTCGCGCGAGCACGCGCCGTGGGGCTTGCAGGACTACGGCTTCCAGGCGGTCGTCGCCGAGAGCTTCGCCGACATCTTCTACTCGAACTGCACGAAGATCGGGCTGCTGCCGGTCGCGCTGCCGGAGGAGCAGCGCAAGGCCGTCGCGGCGGCGGGCGAGGCCGAGGTCGACCTCGTCGACCAGGTCGTGCGCGCCGACGGGCAGGAGTTCCCGTTCGAGATCGACCAGGAGATCCGGCACCGCCTGTTGAACGGTCTCGACGACATCGCGATGACGCTGCAGAGCGCCGTCGAGATCGAGACCTACGAGCAGGAGCGCGAGCGCTCCGGCCCGGTGACCACCGCCCTCTAACGAAAGCCCGCCCACCACATGACGAAGACGATCGCGCTGCTGCCGGGCGACGGCATCGGCCCTGAGATCACCGCGCCCACCGTCGAGCTGCTCAACCGCCTGGGCGATTTCGCGTTCGAGGAGCAGCTGTTCGGCGGCTGCTCGATCGACGCCCATGGCACCGCGCTCACCGACGCGGTCGAGGCGGCGTGCAAGGCATCCGACGCAGTGCTGCTGGCCGCCGTCGGCGGGCCGAAGTGGGACACGACCGACCCGTCGAAGCCGCGCCCGGAGCAGGGCCTGCTTAGCCTGCGCAAGGCGCTCGGCCTGTACGCCAATCTGCGGCCGGTCCGCCCGCTGCCGGCTCTCTACGACGCGAGCCCGCTCAAGCGCGAGGTGATCGAGGGCACCGACCTGCTCGTGATGCGCGAGCTGACCGGCGGCCTCTACTTCGGCAGACGCGGGCGCGACGGCGACACCGCCTACGACACGTGCATCTACAGCGTCGAGGAGATCGAGCGGATCGCGCGCGCCGGCTTCCAGGCCGCCAGACGTCGTGTCACGAGCGTCGACAAGGCCAACGTGCTGGAGTCCTCGCGGCTGTGGCGCGAGGTCGTCACGCGGCTGCACGCCGAGGAGTTTCCCGACGTCGAGCTCCAGCACGTGCTCGTCGACAACGCCGCGATGCAGCTGATCTCCAACCCGGCCGACTTCGACGTGATCGTCACCGAGAACATGTTCGGCGACATCCTCAGCGACGAGGCGGCGATGCTGACCGGCTCGATCGGCCTGCTGCCGAGCGCCTCCCTCGGCGGCGACGGACCCGGCCTGTTCGAGCCCGTGCACGGCTCGGCGCCGGACATCGCGGGGCAGGGGATCGCGAATCCGCTGGCCATGTTTCTCTCGGCGGCGCTGATGCTCCGTCACGGGTTTGGCATGGACGCTGAGGCGGCGGCGGTAGAATCGGCGGTCGATCGTGCGCTCGCCGAGGGCCTGCGCACGCGCGACCTGGGCGGCAGCGCGACGACGGACGAGGCCGCCCAAGCCGTGTTGAACCACCTCTAAGGAGCCCGACAGTGGACCAAGCGGACCTCATCTGGATGAACGGAGAGCTCGTCGCCTGGGAGGACGCGAAGGTCCACGTATTGACGCACTGCCTGCACTACGGCACGGGCGTGTTCGAGGGCATGCGGGCGTACGAGACCGAGCGCGGCACGGCGGTCTTCCGGCTCGAGGAGCACCTCGACCGCCTCTACAAGTCGGCCGAGCTCTACTACATGCCGATCCCGTACACGCTGCAGGAGCTGAGGGCGGCGACGCACGAGCTGATCGCCAAGAACGGCCTGCCGTCGTGCTACATCCGCCCGATCGCCTTCCGCGGCGCGGGCGTGATGGGCATCAACCCGCTCGATGCGCCGGTCGACGTGGCGATCGCCGCATGGCCCTGGGGCGCCTACCTCGGTGAGGAGGCGAAGGAGAAGGGCGTGCGCGCGAAGGTCACGAGCTGGCGGCGCATCAGCTCCGATTCGCTGATCCCGCACGCGAAGGCCTCCGGTCAGTACCTCAACAGCGTGCTGGCGAAGATCGAGAGCCACAAGGCCGGCTACGAAGAGGGGATCCTGCTCGACGACCACGGCTTCGTCTGCGAGGGCACCGGCGAGAACATCTACGTGGTCCGCGAGGGCGTCATCTACACGCCGCCGCAGACGGCCGCGATCCTCGACGGCATCAACCGCAAGTCGGTCATCCAGATCGCGAGAGACGAGGGCTACGAGCTGATCGAGCGCGACATCGCGCGGGCAGAGCTCTACCTCGCCGACGAGCTGTTCATGACCGGCACGGCCGCCGAGCTGACGCCGATCCGCGAGGTCGACGATCACGTGATCGGCGACGGCACGCGCGGTCCCGTCACGACGCGGCTGCAGCGCGTGTTCGAGGACGCCCTCTACGGGCGCGATCCGCGCTACGAGGCGTGGAACGACGTCGTCGCCGTCTCGGCTCCGCAGGCGGCCGCGTAGCGATGTCCCCCCACTCGTTCGGCGGGCGAATTACCGGGGCGGCCGGCGCGCGCTAGGCGCGCGCATCGGCCGCTTCCCGCATTCGCCCGCACCGAACGAGAGGATTCACCCCATGACGACGATCCAGCTCTACGACACGACCCTCCGCGACGGCATGCAGGGGGAGGGGATGTCGCTGTCCGCCGAGGAGAAGCTGCGCGTCGCGCACCGCCTCGACGAGCTCGGCGTCCATCTGATCGAGGCCGGCTTCCCGACCTCGAACCCGAAGGAGCTCGAGCTCTTCGAGCTGCTCGCGCGCGAGACGTTCTCGACGGCCGAGATCGCGGCGTTCGGGATGACGCGCCGGCGCGAGCTGAAGGCCGACGAGGACCCTGCGCTGCGCGTGCTGGCTGACTGCTTCGCGCCGGTCGTGACGCTCGTCGGCAAGACCTGGGGCCTGCACCTGGAGAAGGTCGTGAAGGTCGACCGCGACGAGAACCTGCGCATGATCGAGGAGTCGATCGCCTTCCTCGTCGCAGAGGGCAAGCGCGTCGTCTACGACGCCGAGCACTGCCTCGACGGCTGGCGCGACGATCGCGACTACGCGCTGCGCTGCCTGCGCGTCGCAGCCGAGGCCGGTGCCGAGACGGTCGTCCCGTGCGACACGAACGGCGCTTCGCTGCCGGATCAGATCGCCGAGACGATCGCCGACGTCGTCGCGCACCTCGCCGACACCGGCGTGCGCGTCGGGACGCACAACCACAACGACCTCGAGTGCGGCGTCGCCAACTCGCTCGCCGCGGTTCGCGCCGGCGCGACGCACGTGCAGGGGACGATGAACGGCTACGGCGAGCGCTGCGGCAACGCCAACCTCTGCTCGATCGTGCCCAACCTGCAGCTCAAGCTCGGCTACGAGTGCCTGCCGGCAGACCGGCTCGCGACGCTCACCGAGACCGCCCACTATCTCGACGAGCTGCTGAACCGCACGCCGGACCCGAATCAGCCGTACGTCGGCAAGAACGCGTTCGCGCACGGCGGCGGGATGCACGTCGCCGGCGTGCTGGCTGATCCGACGACGTTCGAGCACATGGAGCCGTCGCTCGTCGGCAACCACCGCGACCTGCTGATCTCGGAGCTGTCCGGCAAGGGCACCGTGCTCGCGCGCGCGGAGGAGGCCGGGCTCACGCTCGACGACGCCGCCGCGCGCCGCGTGATCGAGGAGGTCAAGCGCAAGGAGCACGACGGCTATCACTTCGAGGCGGCCGACGGCTCGTTCGAGCTGCTGCTGCGCAAGGCGTCGGGCGCGTACGAGGAGCTCTTCAAGCTCGAGTCGTGGTCCGTCGTCGTCCAGAAGGCCGGGCACGACGCGAGAGTCACGACCGACGCGGCCATCCGCCTGTGGGCGAACGGCAAGCGCTACGTCTGCCATGCGGAGGGCAACGGCCCGGTGCACGCGCTCGACAAGGCGCTGCGGGTCGCCTTGGAGCAGAGCCACCCGGAGCTGAAGCACACCGGCCTGGTGAACTTCAAGGTCCGCATCCTCGACGTGACGAAGGGGACGGACGCGGTCACGCGCGTCCTGCTCGACGCCTCCGACGGCCACGACGTGTGGGGCTCGACGGGCGTCTCGCCGAACATCATCGAGGCGTCGTGGGATGCGCTCGTCGACTCGCTCGAGTACGCGATCCAGCCTGGCCGCGACCGCATCGGCACGCGCGGCGCGAGCACACCGGCCGGCACTGCCGCCGCATGACCGTTCCCGAACGGACCGCGCCACCGGGCGAGCTCGTCCCGCTCGCGCAGCCCGTCCTCGGCCCCGAGGAGGAGCAGGCCGTCGTCGAGGTGCTGCGCTCCGGCCAGCTCTCGCTCGGTCCGCGCGTGCCGGCGTTCGAGCAGGCGTTCGCGTCGCGCCTCGGCGTGCCGCACGCATGCGCCGTCTCGTCCGGCACCGCCGGCCTGCACCTCGCGCTGCGGGCGGTCGGCGTGGAGGAGGGGGACGAGGTCGTCACGAGCCCGTTCTCGTTCGTCGCCTCCGCCAACGCAGTGCTGTTCGAGCGCGCCCGGCCGGTGTTCGCCGACATCGATCCGGTCACGCTCAACCTCGACCCGGCGGCCGCGCAGGCCGCGATCGGCGACCGCACGAAGGCGCTGCTGCCGGTGCACATCTTCGGCTTCCCGGCCGACCTGCCGGCGTTCGAGCGGATGGGGCTGCCGATCGTGGAGGACGCCTGCGAGGCGCTCGGCGCGATGCATGCCGACGGCGTCCCTGTCGGCGGCCGCGGCCATCCGGCCGTCTTCGGCTTCTACGCCAACAAGCAGCTGGCGACGGGCGAGGGCGGGATGGTCGCGCTCGGCGACGCCGCGATGAAGCAGCGGATCGACTCGGAGCGCAACCAGGGGCGCGCGCCGGACATGGGCTGGCTCGATCACGATCGCCTCGGCTTCAACTACCGCCTGACGGACATCCAGTCGGCGATCGGGCTCGTGCAGCTCAAGCGGCTCGACGGCATGCTCGCCGATCGCGCGCGCGTCGCCGGCTGGTACCGCGAGGCGTTGGCCGGGATCGAGGACCTGACGCTGCCGTGCCCCGACCGCGGCGGCAACGTGCGCGGCTGGTTCGTGTTCGTCGTGCAGCTGCCGCGCGGCGTTGACCGGGATGCGACCGTGCGCGCGCTCGCGCAGCGGGGGATCCAGAGCAAGCCCTACCTGCCGGCGATCCACCTGATGAGCTTCTACCGCGAGCGCTTCGGGCATCGCGAGGGCGAGTTCCCCGTCTGCGAGGACATCGCCGCACGCTCGATCGCGCTGCCGTTCTTCCCGGCGATGAGCGACGGTCAGGTCGGGCGGGTCGCCGCCGAGCTGCGCGACATCCTCGGCCGCTAAGGTCCGGCTCCGCATGTCCCGCTTCAGCGAGCCGCAGCACCCCGTCTTCCGCCAGCTCAACGCCTCGATCGGCTTCGACTGGCGGCTCGGGCCCTATGACGTGGACCTCTCGCGAGCGCATGCGCGCATGCTCGCTCAGCAGGGGATCATCGCCCCGGAGGACCGCGACGAGCTGCTCGCCGCACTCGACACCGTCGATCACGAGCTCGGGGAGGGAACGTTCCCGTTCCTGCCGGAGGACGAGGACGTCCACATGGCGATCGAGCGGCGCGTCACCGAGCTGGCCGGACCGGTCGGCGGCAAGCTGCACACTGCCCGCTCGCGCAACGATCAGGTCGCGACCGACATGGCGCTGTTCACGCGCGCTCACGCGCAGGCGGCGCAGACGGGCATCCGCGAGCTGATGAGAGCGCTGGTCGACGCCGCCGAGCGGCGCCTCGACTGGCGCATGCCCGGCTACACGCACCTGCAGCGGGCGCAGCCGGTGTATCTGAGCCACCATCTGCTCGCGTACGTGTGGATGCTCGCGCGCGACCTCGATCGCTTCGCTGCGGTCGAGGCGGCGACCGCGAGACTGCCGCTGGGGGCGGGCGCCCTCGCGGGGGTGAACTTCGACACGGACCGCCAGGCGGTCGCGCGCGACCTCGGCTTCGCCGGCGTCGCCGAGAACTCGATCGACGCCGTCTCCAATCGCGACTTCGTGCTCGACTACCTCGCCGCGGCGGCCACCTGCGGCACGCACCTCTCGCGCCTCGGCGCCGAGATCGTGCTGTGGTCGAGCTCCGAGTTCGGCTTCGCCGAGGTCTCCGACGCGTGGGCGTCGGGCTCGTCGATCATGCCGCAGAAGAAGAACCCCGACGCGGCCGAGCTGCTGCGCGCGAAGGCGCCGCGCATCGCCGGCCACTTCGTCGCGCTCCAGGGCGTCATGCACGCGCTCCCGCTGACCTACAACAAGGACATGCAGGAGGACAAGGAGCACCTGTTCGACGCGGTCGACACGCTTGAGCTGTGCCTGGCGGCGGCGGCCGGCATGATCGAGGGAATCGCCTTCGACCGCGAGCGGATGGCCGCTGCCGCGTCCGACGAGTTTCCGGCCGCGACCGATGTCGCGGACCTGCTCGTGCGGCGCGGGATGCCGTTCCGCGAGTGTCACGGCGTCGTCGCCGCGCTGGTCAAGCGCGCCGTCGACAGCGGCCGCACGCTGACGGAGCTGCAGCCTGAGGAGCTCGCCGAGCACTCCGACCTGCTCGACGAGGAGTACTACCGCGTGCTCGCCGGCGAGTCGTGGCTGGAGTCCAAGGACTCCGAGGGCGGCACGTCCCTGCGCCGTGTGCAGGAGCAGCTCGAGCGCGCCCGCATGCTGCTCGCCTCGTGAGCGCGCCGCTCTCCGCGGACTTCTACGACCGGCCGGTGCTTGAGGTCGCCCGCGATCTCATCGGCTGCGTCGTCATGCACGCCGGCGCGAGCGGCCTGATCGTCGAGACCGAGGCCTATCACGACAGCGAGCCGGCTTGCCACGCGTTCGTCGGTCTGACCGCCCGCACGAGGACGCTGTTCGGGCCGCCGGGGCGCGCGTACGTCTACCGCTCCTACGGCATCCACGCGCTGCTGAACGCCGTCTGCGAGCCGGAGGGCGTCGGCGCCGCCGTGCTGATCCGCGCGCTGGAGCCGCTGCAGGGGATCGAGCTGATGCGCGCGCGGCGCGGCCTCGACCGCCCCGAGCAGCTGTGCTCGGGCCCGGGCAAGCTCACGCAGGCGCTCGGGATCGAGCTGGGGGAGAACGGCACGCCGCTGACGGGCGCCGGCCCGGTCGCGATCCATCCCCGCCCGCCCGTGTGGGACAACGTCGAGCTCGTCGCGAGCCGGCGGATCGGGATCACGAAGGCCGTCGAGCTGCCGTGGCGCTTCTGCGCGCGCGGCAACGCGCACGTCTCACGGCCCTGATCGGCACGGTTCGCCGTCGTCGGCGCACCCGCGCGCGTATATGCCGCGCAGCGCGACGTCGAAGATCACGAATCTTCTCCAGTCGGCGTGCCCGGTCCCGTCTATGCCCGCGAGGCGCGGCGGGACTATGACCTGGCGGCGCCCGCCGACGCGCATGCCCCGCATGCCGATCGCGAGCCCACGGTATCTGTCGGTGCGCGCGAGTATCACGCCCGCGACGGGCCCAGGGTTTTCCCACGCGTCGTAGAAGACGTCGCCCCTGCGGTAGTCGCCCTCGATGTAGTCCATCAGCACGTAGTCGTGGATGCCGACCGTCGGGCCGGTACCTCTGGCGATCTCACGCACGACGACGCGGTCGACGTGGTAGCCCGGATGAGGCCGGACGATGGGCTGCCGCCAGCGGAGCGGCACGACCCTGAGCCTCGGCGGCGGGGCCTTCGTGGTCGCCGGTTCCGTCGTCGCGGCGCTCGCAGCCGTGGCAGGCGGCGGCCTCGACGACTCCCCGCCTCCACATCCGACCATGAGCAGCGCGAGCACAAGGCACACCGCCAGCGAAGTGAGTCCCTGTCTCACCACCCGTCCTCAGGTCAGGGGGCTATCCAGCGGCAATGCTGGCCGTCGGGGGAGCAGTTCCTGGCGAAGATCTTCCGCAGGACGACGTCCCAGTAGATGACGTTTCCGAAGTCGGCATGACCGGTCCACGTCCCGCCGAGCCGCGGAGGGGCGAGTATCTTCCGGCGTCCGCCAGGGCGCATGCCCCGTATGCCGGCGATCAGGCCGCGGACGCTGCCGCTCGGGTTGAGTATCACGCCGGAGGCTCCGTGCTGTCCGTCGCTCCACGACTCGTAGAACTCGGTGCCCCTCCCGTAGTCGGCCTCTATGAAGTCGAGCAGCACGTTGTCGTGCACCCTGACAGCAGGACCGCGGCCCTTCTTGATCTCCCGCACGATCACGTGATCGAGCCGGAAGTGAGGATGCGGCCGCAGGCTTGACGCCGCCGGCTCCCTCCACGGGTTCGGCGCCAAGCCGTGGACTATGTCGAACCTGGGCGGGCTCCTCTCTCGCCTCACGGCCGTCGTGCTCGCCGATGCATCGGAGCGCGTTCGCGTCGACTCGCCGCCTCCACATCCGACCATGAGCAGCGCGAGCACAAGGCACGCCGCCAGCGCAGTGAGTCCCCCTCTCACGAGGTCAATCTAGCGCACGCCGGAGCCTGGCGCACCACTTATCGGAGCGAACTCGGTCAGCCGCTCGGTGGTGCGGCGCCGCCGCCGTTGGCACCGCCGCCGGCCGGCGGCGTGGGCGTGCCGGTGCCCCCGCCGTCGCCGCCGGCGGGCGGCGTGACGGTCCCGCCGCCGGCAGGCGGAGCCGGGGTGTTGCCGCCGCCCGTGTCGCCTGTGCCGCCGGCGTCAGGTACGTTGCCGCCGTCCGTGCCGCCGTCCGTGGTGCCCGTCCCCGTCGTCGAGCTGCCGCCGGAGGCGGGGGCGGATTCGACGCCTGGCGTCGTGGTCGTCTGGACCGTGCTCGGATCCTCGCCGGCACGCAACGCCTCCGCCGTCGCGGCGCGTTGCTCGAGTATCGCCATCGCCTGCAGTATGAAGTTGTGCCACAGCAGTGCCGGGTAGGTGCCGCCGGCGACGGGCTGTCCGCCGTACTGCGTGAGCATCGGCTCGAGTCTGTCCGGATATCCGACCCAGATCGCGACGGTCATCCGTTCGTTCCAGCCGACGAACCAGGCGTCGCCGTAGTTCTCCGTCGTGCCCGTCTTGCCGGCGGCGAAGCCGGGGATCGCGGCGGCCTTGCCGGTGCCGTAGGCGACGACCGTCTGGAGGATCTGCGAGACCTCGGAGGCGACGTCTGTGGGGAGAACCTGCGTGCGCTTGAGCGACTTCGGGTTGCTCAACAGCACCTTGCCGTCGGCGTCGCGCACCATGTGAATGCCGATCGGGCCCTTGTCGGGCGCGCCGAGCTTCGGGTTCCAGATGCGCTTGCCGCCGGTCGCGAAGGTCTCGTAGGCGTGTGCCATGTCGAGCGGCGTGACGCCGTCTCTCAGGCCGCCGAGGATCATCGCGTAGTTCGTCGAGATCGACGTGCGGATGCCGAGCTTGTGCGCGACGCGGGCGATCCTCCGCGTCCCCACCTTGACGCCGACCTCCGCGTAGACGGAGTTGTCCGAGGTCGTCGTCGCGCTGGCGAGGCTCTGCGAGCCGTAGTAGGCGTCGCCGTAGTTTCTGACGACGAAAT
>Ga0070659_100000129_pt1 | contig 57330 bp, 54 predicted proteins | sample KBSC23metaG_FD_64666 | JGI IMG/M metagenome (GOLD analysis project Ga0070659, IMG submission 64666) | Corn rhizosphere microbial communities from Kellogg Biological Station, Michigan, USA - KBS C2-3 metaG | ecosystem: Host-associated > Plants > Roots > Rhizosphere > Soil ... | reverse complement strand
CCGTCGAGCCACGCCTCGTCGATGTGGCTCACGTCGTCGACCAGCCTCGCGTCGCGCGCCCCCGCGTCCCGGGCGACCTCGACGAGCCGGACCGAGTTGGACGAGTTCGCCGATCCGACGACCAGCACCAAGTCGGACTCGGCCGCGATCTCCTTGACCGCGACCTGCCGGTTCTGGGTCGCGTAACAGATGTCGTCGCTCGGCGGGTCCACGAGCAACGGGAACCGCTCGCGCAGCGCCGCGACCGTCTCCAGCGTCTCGTCCACGGAGAGCGTCGTCTGCGACAGCCACGCCACCTTCGACGGATCCCGCACCTCGACCGAAGCCGCACCGGCCGGACCCTCGACGAGATGCACGCGGTCGGGCGCTTCGCCCGTCGTACCGATCACCTCTTCGTGGCCTTCGTGGCCGATCAGCAGGATGTCGTAGTCCTCCCGGTCGAACCGCCGCGCCTCCGCGTGCACCTTCGTCACCAGCGGGCAGGTCGCGTCGATCGTGCGCAAGCCGCGGGCCGACGCCTCGTCATGCACGACCGGCGCCACCCCGTGCGCGGAGAACACGACGACCGCGCCCTCCGGCACCTCGGCCGTCTCGTCCACGAAGATCGCGCCGCGCGCTTCGAGCCCGCGGACGACATGCGAGTTGTGCACGATCTGCTTGCGCACGTAGACCGGCGCGCCGTACAGCTCGAGGGCCCGCTCCACCGTCTGGACGGCACGGTCCACCCCGGCGCAGTAGCCGCGCGGGCTGGCGAGCAGCACCCGCCGGGTGGCGGCGGTCTCGGCGGAGGTCACATGTCCAGGCTACGCACCGCCGGTTACGGCGCCGCCGGCATCGGGCAGGCTGAAGGGGACCGCGCGCCCGATCGGGCGCGGCAAGGGTGACGGAAACGGTGACACGAATGGGACTCACTCGACAGGCCAGCCGGCTGCCGCTGACCGCCCTCTCCTGGGGGCTGACCGCGTGGGAGCGCAGCGCGGGGCTCCGCGAGTTCGCGCGCCGGCGCGGCAACGAGGCGGTACAGATCGTCGGGCACACCCCGCTCGGCCGGCTGCTGCCGAAGCTCGTCCTCGACGACGGCGCCGACGAAGAGGCCGCCCGGATCACCGCCGCCGTCCGGACCGACGCGATGCCTGCGCCGGTGTCGAAGCCCGTCTCGAAACCGGTGTCGAAGCCAGTGTCGAAGCCGGCACCGGCCGCGCCGGCGACCGCCGAGCCGGTGCGCGCCGCCCGCGCCGCGGACGCGGCTCGCGAGGTCGGCGCGCCCGGTGCGGTCGCGGCAGAGGTCGAGGAACTCGTCGACCAGCTCGCTATTCCCGAGCCGGCGAGCCGCGACGACCTGCCGATCCCGGACTTCGACAACATCAGCCTCGGCTCGCTGCGGGCCCGGCTGCGCAACCTCAGCGTCGAGCAGCTCGTCACGCTGCGCGAGTGGGAACAGGCGCACGCGCACCGGCTGCCGGTGCTGACCGCGCTCGACAACCGGATCGCGAAGGTCGGTGCCGAGGCATACCCGGACGGCGCGAAGCCGGCCACCCCGACCCGCCCGGCCTGACACAGGTCCGGAGCGCGAGCCGGCGCCGCCTACAGTGAGCGCCGTGGCGCTCACGTCCTCCCCCGAGCAACCGGTCCCGGTCCGGACCGTCGCGCGGGCGATGGCCGACTGGATCGGCCGGCTCGGCCGCGTTTGGGTCGAGGGCCAGGTCACCGAGGTGAGCCGCCGCGGCGGCCAGCCGCGCTGCTTCTTCGTGCTGCGCGACACCGCCGCGGACATGTCGTTGCAGGTGTCCTGCCCGCGCCAGCTCGTCGACGACCTGCAACCACCGCTCGCCGACGGCGCCCGCGTCGTCGTCTGGCTGAAGCCCGACTTCTGGACCGGCCGCGGCCAGTTGACGATGACCGCGTACGACGTCCGCCCGGTCGGCGTCGGCGCGCTGCTCGCGCGCCTCGAACAGCTGCGCGCGACCCTCGCCGCCGAAGGTCTGTTCGCCGCCGAACGCAAACGGCCGCTGCCGTTCCTGCCGGGGAAGGTCGGTCTCGTGACCGGCCGGGAGAGCGCCGCCGAACGCGACGTCGTCGAGAATGCGCGACGCCGCTGGCCGGGCGTCGCGTTCGCGATCGAGAACGTCGCCGTCCAAGGCCCGTACGCCGCGGCTGAAGTCATCGCCGCGATCCGCCGGCTCGACGCCGAGGAGACCGTCGACGTGATCGTGCTCGCCCGCGGCGGCGGCTCGGTCGAAGACCTGCTGCCGTTCTCCGACGAGGCGCTGGTCCGCGCGGTCGCGGCGTGCGTGACGCCGATCGTCACCGCGATCGGCCACGAGACCGACGCTCCGCTCGTCGACCACGTCGCGGACCGGCGGGCGTCGACGCCGACCGACGCCGCGAAGCTCGTCGTTCCGGACGTCGCCGAAGAGCTGCATCGCGTGCACCAGTTGCGCGGCCGCGCGCACCGCCACCTGACGGCGCGGATCGACGCCGAGCTGCACCGGCTCGCCGCGCTCGTCTCGCGGCCATCCATCGCGGACCCGCTGGGACAGCTCGACCGGCACGCCACCGACCTCGCCGCCGCCCGGGAACGCAGCCGGCGGGCCGCACTCGGGTGCGTCGGCACCGCGGCGGCCGACATCGCGCACCTCGCCGGACAGGTCGCCGCGCTGTCGCCGCAGGCGACGCTCGACCGCGGATACGCGGTCGTCCAGCGCGCGACCGGCGCGGTCGTGCGCGACCCCGCCGAGCTGTCCGCCGCGGAGCGGCTCGACGTACGGGTCGCGGCCGGACGGTTCGCGGTCACCGTCGCGGAGGCGGGATGACCGAGCCCCGGCCGAGTTACGAAGAAGCCCGTGACGAGCTGACCGACATCGTCCGGCGGCTGGAGGCCGGCGGCGTCACGCTCGAAGAATCGCTCGCGCTCTGGGAGCGCGGCGAAGCGCTCGCGCGCATCTGCCAGGAGTTGCTCGACGGCGCGAAAGCGCGGCTAGCGGCGGCCGCACCGGACGGCGATCAGCCGGACGCCTGAAGCGAGGCGCACAGGCGGTCGAGGTCGGCCGCGCGCGCGTTGCCGGTGACGACCACAGTGAGGCCGCCGGCGGTTCGGGTCAGTGCCCGCTCACCGCGGTCCGAGGTCCGCACGTCCCACATGTCGCCGCCGATCGTGGTCGTGCCGGTCGCCGTCGCGCCGCGCTTCCCGAGCACGTCCGCGAACAACGACGACGGGTCGCCGGTCGTCTCGTCCAGCCCGGCGTAAGCGCTCGCGGGCGTCACGAAGCCGATGTGCAACCGCTCGTTCGCGGCGGACGTGCCGGTCAGGTTCGCCGCGTTCGCGCGCCACGACGACGGCAGCCCGACCGGGGCCAGCGCGGCCTGGTGCGTGATCTGACCGAAGCCCGCGACGACGTCGGAGTAGTCCTTCGCCGGCATCCGGTCGTTGCGGTCCGGAAAGATGAGCCCACGTGCCGGCGTGAGCAGCAGCACCACCGCCATGATGACGGCCATCAGCCCGAGCGAGCGGGCCATGTCGAGCAGGCTGTCGCGCAAGCTCTTCGGTCTCGCGACTCGCGTCGGCGGCGCCGGAGTCGTCGTGCTCATCGCGACGTCAACTCGGCCATCGCGTCGAGGACTTCGGTGCACTCGTCGGCGGTGTTGTAGAAGTGCGGGCCGATCCGGATGCCGCCGCCGGGCCGGTAGTCGACGACGATCTTGCGGTCGATCAATGCTTCGTGCACCCGCTCGGCGTCGCCCGGGTCGATGGTGACGTGACCGCCGCGGCGATCCGGATCCTGCGGCGACCGGACGCCGAACCCGCGTTCCAGCGCGCCGTCGACGAGCAGTTGCGTGAGCGACTGCGACCGCTCGCGGATCTTCTCGATCCCGATGTCGACGATCGCCTGGTAACCCGGCGCGGCGGCGTACGCGGCGGGCACGTTGGGGGTGCCGCCGGCGAACCGGCCGATGCCCTCGGCGTAGCGGATGTCGTCCCACTCGAACGCGAACGGCTGCGCGTGCGAGATCCACCCGATCGCCGCGGGGCGCAACGTCTCGACCAGCCGTGGCGCGACCGACAACCAGCCGTTTCCCGGCCCGCCGCAAAGGAATTTCACGGATCCGCCGACGCAGATGTCGACGTCGTTCGCGGCCATGTCCACCGGGAGGCAGCCGGCGGCCTGATAGGCGTCGAGTACGACGAGCGCGCCGTGCCGGTGCGCGGCGTCGACGACCGGCGCGAGGTCGAGCAACGCCGACGTGCGGAACTGCACGAGGCTGACCGAGACGAGCAACGTCCGGTCGTCGATCGCGTCGACGATTCGCTCGGTCGACACGGTGACGCCGTCTTCGTCGTACGGTACGACGACGAGCTCGCCGCCGTGGCGGCGTACCTGCTCGGTCCAGAAGTAGTGTGTGCCGGGCCAGTCCGCGGCCGTCGTCACGATCCGCGACCGCGGGCCGCCGAGGTCGAAGCACGACGCGACGCTCGCCAGGGCATCGGCGACGTTCGCGCGCAACACCGTCGTCCCGGGCGCGGCGCCGATCGCGGTGCCGACGAGGTCGGCGACCCGCATCATCTCCGGGAACCAGGTGTTCCAGGCGACGACGCCGTCGGTGTCCCAGAGGTCGGCGTAGTCGTCGAGGCGACGTCGCGTCTCGCGGTGCATCGCGCCGAGCGAGTTGTTGATCAGGTAGGTCCGGCGGGCGAGGATCGGGTAGTCGGCGCGCCGGTCGAGCAGCTCCGGATGCGCGCCGGCGGACAGGGTCACGCACCCACTCTGCCACCCCGGCGTGCGGGTCCGAAAACCGCCAGCTTGTTGTCGGTGCCATGGGTCATGCTGGACCCGTGCACGAAGACCCCGACCGCTGCTACCGGGCCGTCCGCAGCCGCGACGCGCGGTTCGACGGCCGGTTCGTCACGGCGGTCCGGACGACCGGCATCTACTGCCGGCCGAGCTGCCCGGCGCAGACGCCGAAGCGCGAGAACGTGCTGTTCTTCCCGCACGCCGCCGCGGCCGCGGCCGCGGGTTTCCGGGCCTGCAAGCGCTGCCGGCCCGACGCGGCGCCGGGCAGCCGCGAATGGGACGTCCGCGGCGACCTCGCGGCGCGCGCGTTGCGCGGCATCCAGAGCGGCGTCGTCGACACCGAGGGCGTGCCGGGCCTGGCCCGCCGGCTGGCCGTGAGCGAGCGGCACCTGCACCGGATCCTCGTCGCCGAGATCGGCGTAGGGCCGCTGCGTCTCGCCCGCACCCGCCGCGCTCAGACCGCGCGGATGCTCGTCGAGCACACCGACCTGCCGCTGTCGACGGTCGCGTTCAGCGCGGGGTTCGCGAGCATCCGCCAGTTCAACGACGTCATGGCGGCCGAGTTCGGCTGCCCGCCGAGCCAGCTGCGCCGCCGCCCCGCGGGTGCTGCTTCCGGCGAGGCGACCGGCACGTTGACGTTGCGACTGCCGATGCGATTGCCGTTCGCGGCGGGGCCGCTGTTCGCGTTCCTCGGCGCGCGGGTCGTGCCCGGCGTCGAGGACACGACCGACGGCGTCTACCGCCGGGTGGTCGACCAAGGTGTCGTCGAGCTCGAGCCGGCGCCGGCTGCCGATGCGGCGTACGTCGTCGCGCGGATCGACGTGGACGACGTGCGCCGGGTCGCGTCCGTGGTCGCGCGGTGCCGCCGGCTGCTTGATCTCGACGCGGACCCGGTCGCGGTCGATGAAGCGTTGAGTGCGGATCCGATGTTGCGTGATTCGGTGGCGGCTGCCCCTGGCATTCGGGTGCCCGGCGCGGTCGACGGGTTCGAGCTCGCGGTCCGCGCGATCCTCGGGCAGCAGGTGTCGGTGGCGGCGGCGCACACGCTTGCCGGCCGCCTGGTCGAGCGCTGCGGCAAGCCGCTCACCGGCGCTCGCGGCGCGCTGACCCACGCGTTCCCGGACGCGGCCGCGATCGCCGACGCCGACCTCGACGGGCTCGGGCTGACCGGCGGCCGAATCCGCACGTTGCGCGCGCTGGCGCGCGCGGTCGCGGACGACGGCTTGCGGATCGATCCGGTCGCCGACCGCGACGACGTACGGCGGCAACTGCTCGCGCTGCCCGGCGTCGGGCCGTGGACCGCCGACTACGTCGCGATGCGGGCGCTGGGCGATCCCGATGCGTTCCCGGCGACCGACCTCGTCATCGCGCGCGCACTCGGCCCGGGCGGGGCCGCGCGAGCCGAGCAATGGCGACCGTGGCGCGCCTATGCCGCCATGCACATCTGGAAAGGACTGCTGTGACCGACATCGTCTACGCCACGACTCTCGACACACCCGTCGGCGCACTCGCGTTGCTCGTCCGCGACGACGCACTCGTCGCTGCCGGCTTCACGCCGGTCGACGACCAGTTCGGCCGGCTGCACACGTCGGCGACGTTGCGGGTCGTCGATGACCTGGGTCCGTTTTCCGTTGCGCTGCGGGCATATTTCGACGGAGACGTCACCGCGCCGGACACACTGCCGGTCTCGCAGCCCGGCGGCGGGTTCCGGCAGGCGGCGTGGAAGGTGATGCGCGAGGTGCCGCCGGGCGAGACCATCTCCTACGCCGAACTCGCCAGCCGGGCCGGTTCGCCGAATGCGGTGCGCGCCGCCGGCAGCGCGTGCGCGACGAACATGGTCGCGCCGATCGTGCCGTGCCATCGGATCGTCCGCACCGGCGGTTCGCTCGGTGGTTACTACTACGGCCTGTCGACGAAGGAATGGCTGCTCGCGCACGAGCGCGGCGCCACCACGCTCACCTTGATGTAGGAACCGCGATACGGGCGATCAGCTCGAGCACCTCGTCGGCGAGCCGCATCGCGTCGTCGTACGAGTCCTGCACCGAGACCTCGCGGCCGGCCTCTGCGACGACCGTCGTGAGGACGAGCACGAGCGTCTCGCCGAGCGGTTGCTCGTCGGCGCGGAGCAGGTTCGCGTTGACGTGGATCCATTCGCGGTAGCGGCGTCTCGCGATCAGCTCGAACCCGGGCGGTCCGCCGCCGGCGAGGAACAACCGCGACAGCTCGCGCTCCTCCCAGCATCCGGCGAGGTACGCCGACGCGCCGGCGACGAACAGTTCGACCGGATCGTGCAGGTTGCCGTCGCCGCGAGCGGCGCGTACGGCGGCGGCGGCGCGTTCTTCCTGACGCGTTTGGTAGTCCTCGAACAGCGCGAGGTAGAGGTCGGCCTTGCCACCGAAGTGGTGGTAGAGGCTGCCGACGCTGGCGCCGGCCCGCGCGACGACGTCGGCGATGTTGGCGTCAGCGAAGCCGGACTCGGCGAAGACGTCGCGAGCGGCCGAGAGCAGACCGGCGCGAGTGGCCTGCGCGCGGCCGGTGCTGCGCCCGTTTGTCCGGGATTGCACGCGGCCACTCTGCCACACGACGGCCGCGACCGCGCGGAAAGGATACGGCGCTGCGATCGCTCAGCCGCACGCCGATCACAGCCTCAGCACGAGCGCCGTGCCTCATGCTTGAACCCGGCAACGATGATGCCCGGTAACACCGCGGCGTTCCAGCGGCACGACCCGCGGCGCCCCCGCGAGAGAGAGTGGCACTACGAAGGAGCACTAGCTCAACCAGATCCAGAGGCCTCCAACAACCAAGAGCATCGCTCCGACCACGAGAAGGCGTCGCGCTCGAACACGAGAGATCCCAGTCGTGATGAGCTTCGCCACGGCCGCCGCTGGCCTGCCGCGCGGCAATAGCCAGTAGCCGGCGAGCACGAGCGCGCCCGTGACGCTGCTCAATACGCCGAACCCGAACAGCATCCAACCATAGAACGAACCAGCTGATGTGGATCCGGACGCCGCCAGAAGCATTACCAGCGTCCTCCTTGGACGGACCACACGAATGCGCTGGCAATCATCAACAGCCCCACGCGAAGCGTTTGCCATCCGACCATGCGCATTACGCCCCTCTTCGTCGCGAAGCCCGTGATCGGATTCCACTTTGGCGCACGAACGTCGCTATGAACGCCGTCACGCGTGAGAATCCTGACCCCACTCGCCACGGCCGCCACTCCCAATACGGCGAGTAGCACCGGTCCACTACGGTTCAATGAGTGCGAGCCCTCCCGACCCAATTTCTGACTGTCAATCTTGAGGCAAGTCGTTTCAATTTCAGCCGTCACGTCATCCTTAAGGCAGGAAGTCCCCGTTAAGGAACTTGAGGAAGTCGTTCCCCTGCTCGGCGGCGTCGCAACTCGCTGCCACCGTTTCGCCGTTCCCGCCGAAGATGCTCGCCAACTGGCCCCACGCGTGACAGCCACTCGAGGACCAGCACCCTTCACTTGCTCCTTCCCAATACCCGACGATCCCGCCTGAGATCAACCCGGCTAGCGCGCCCGATTCGGCGCCCTGTGAGCATGAACTCACCAGGTCGCTGCTTGAATCACGCCCGGACACGTCCGTGTGTTGGATTGGTTCGTCTCCGACGTAGCTGTATCTGTTCACCACCGTCGGCGCGGAGATACTTCCCGCTACTGGATCGCGCTGGGTCCAGCGGTTGATTCCTTGGTTGTAGTAGCGATCACCGAAGTGATACATCGACGGGGTCGTCAGCTGGTACCCGCTTGCATATCTAAACGGGTTGGTCGTCGCCAACGTGCCGCTGCTCGTCGAGGTCGCACCGTACGGGTCGTACGTGTACAGCGCCGTGTCCGTGCTGCCGGTCGAGTCGGTCAACGCGATCGTGCTGCCCAGACCATCGAGCGTGTACGCGCTGTTCGACGACGTCGTACCGTCGCCGTTCCGCAGTTCGAGCAGGTTCCCGCCCGCGTCGCGCGTCACGTTGACGCTGTCGGACCGACGGTTGACGCCTTCCAGCCCGTTGATCAGCGTGGTCGACCCGATCGTCACGAGTTCCTTCTGCCCGATGTCGGCGTAGCCGAAGCTGGTCGAGCCGATCGCGGTGTTCTGACCCTTGGTGTTGTAGCTGTACGACGTCGCGCCGGTCGGCGCGGACGCGCAGGTGTTCAGCGCACTGGTCGTGCTCGCGGTCCAGCAGGTGTTGCCCGCGCCGTCGTACAGGTAGTCGGTGTCTCCTGTCGGCCCGGCGTTCGCCGTGCATGCAGACGAGCCGCTGATGATGGTCCCGTTCGTGCTCCCGGACCAGCACAGCTCGTCCGCGTTGTTGTAGCCGAAGTAGGTGGTCGACGCGCCATTGATCGCGCTGGTGATGTTGCCGGCGCTGTCGTAGTTGTAGCCGAAGCTCCGGCTGGTCGAGCTGCCGCAGCTGGAGAACGCCGCGGTTCCGACCCAGCACAGCCGGCCCGAGGTGTCATATCCGTAGAAGGTGTCGGTGCCCGACTGGTTGGTCACCTTGGTGCGCACGTCGACGTCGGTCGTCCCGCTGAGGTAGCTGTACTTGCGCTCCACGATCTTCGTCAGGCTCGGCGTAGGACAGGTGGACGGGCTGCTGATCACGGTGCCCGGCCGGTACGCCGTGACCTGAGTTTCGCGGTTGCTGCTGTCGTAACACAGCAACACCTGCTCGCCCGACGGATACGTGACCAGGTCACGCTGGCTGTCGTTCGTGTAAGCGATCGTGATGCACTTCGACGTCGGCGCGGTGCAGGTGCCACCGGGCTCGGCGATCTTGGTCAGGTTGTTCGCCGAGTCGTACGTGTACGCGACCTGTCCGGTGCCGGTGCCGGCGTCGGTGTACGTCGCGACGTTGCCGACAGCGTCGTAGGTAACGGTCGACGCGGTCGTACTGATCGACGACGGGAAGCTCTTTGACAGCGGCCGGTTCTGCGCGTCGTACGTCCAACTCGTCGTACCGGTGTTGTCCAGCCGCGATGTGAGGTTGCCGTTGTTGTCATAGCTGTAGCTGATGCAGTTGCCCGCGGTCGCATCCGAGTTGCTGCATGTCGCCGACGTGCCGCCGTCGAACCGCAGCTCGGTGATCCGATCGTCGCCGTCGTAGAAGTACTTCGTCGACCGGCTGGCGCCGTCGGTAACCGCCGTCGCCCGTCCGTCCCCGTCGACGGTGACCGAGGTGCTGCCGAGCGGTGCGGGCGGGCTGATCGTCGTCAAGTTGCCGTTGCCGTCGTAGGTGAAGCTGGTCTTGTGGCCGGCGCCGTCCGTCGTCGAGCACAACTCGCCGGTCTTCGCCGCCGCCCCGCTCGGACCGCAGTTCGGCACGCCGGTGTCACCCTGGTAGGCGTTGGACTGATGGGTGCCGCCGGTCAGCCCGGCGCAGCCCGACGTGCCGGACGACTGGCCCGAGTACGTGTCGGTCATGTTCCCGCTGGTGTCGTACGAGTACGACGTGCAGTTGTGCTCACCGTCCGTCGCGCTAGACGGTCGATAATCCCCCAGCGTGCCGCCCGATGTCGGGTAGGTCATCTGCGCCGGGCAGCCGGTCGACGACGAGAACGTCGAGCTGCAGGTCCCACCCGGACGCTGCAGGCTCTTCAGGTTGTTGACGCTGTCGTACGCCAGAGTAAACACGTTGCTCGTCGCGCTGCCGTTGAGCGACGCGACGTCGTTGTTGGACGTGTACGTGCTGTCCCGCCGGTGGCCGTTGCCGTCGATCGTGTGCAGGACCTTGTCGCTCTTGTCCCAGCAGTAAATCGTGGTGTGGCCGTTCTCGTCGGTCTCCGTCGTCGACCCGACGACGTTGGCATCCGACGACGGGCAGCTACTGCTGATCGAGCCGGACGGGTCACTGTAGGAGAACGTCACGCAACCGGTCGCGGGCGTGCCCGCGCAGTTGCCTCCCGGATCCTGGATCGAGGTGACGCGGTCCGACGAGTCGTAGTTGATCGTCGTCTTGTTGTTCCGGGCGTCGGTGTACGTGCACAAGATGCCGGTCGGCGCGGTGCACGACGTCGAGCCGACACCGGAGTAGCCGTAGTTGCTCGTGTGGCTCGCCGGGTCGGTGTACGACGTCAGGTAGGTGTTCGTCCCGTCGTACCCGTAGGACCACGACCGGCTGGTGCTGAGATTCGCGTCGGTCATCGAGGTGACGTGACCGGACGTGTACGACAGCGAATACGAGCGGCCCTGGGTGTCCGTCACCGACGTGAGCTGGCTGCTCGCGGACAGCGGTGTCTGATAGGTCAGCGTGACGGCGTTGCCGTTCTTGTCCTTCACGGTGTCATTGAGGCCGTAGCTGCCGAAGTGGAACTCCGTGCCGCTCTTATGAAGCGTGAGCTTGTGGGTGCCGTCAGAAGAGTTGAGGGTGAAGAATGCGTTCAGCCCGGAAGGGATCGTGTAGGTGCCGGAGCCGGGCGGGTTGCCCTCCAGCCAGTACGCCTCGCCGGACGGGCCGTAGTACAGCTCGCCGTCGTTCCAGCCGTCATCCGTCTTCACGTCGCGGCCGTAACCCTGGCTCCACTTGATCGGGAACCCACCGCCCGCGGACGGGTTCGCGTCGCCTTGGCTGTTGTACGTCCGGACCAGCTGCAGCGGCACGCCGACGCCGGTGACCTGCAGGTCCTTCTCCTGCAACACGAGATTGCCGTTCGCCATGTTCACGTTGACCGCGGCCCGGTCGTTGAGCGGGCGCTTGTAGTAGCTGAAGTAGCTGCGCAAGCCGGTGCGGTAGACGTAGTCGACGTTCAGCCACATCGACCCACCCTGCGGCCACGACAGCACCGACTGCGTGGTCCCGGACTGCTTCACTTCCAGGCCGTGGTTGGTGCCACCGCCGTACCAGGACGCCGCTAGCGGCTGCAAGCCGAACCACTGCCCGTCGTCGCCGTCGCCGTCGAGACTGTTGTTCGGCACCGTCTGCGTGTCGATCGCCGATCCGGTGACGTCGCCGCCCGCCGACGTCCACGCGTGCGTCCCGTCGTACGTGTTCCAGGTCGCCGATGTCGTCCACGCCTGCGCGGATTCGAAGGTCTGCACGGAAATCGCGCCGGCCGACGCGGACAGGCTCTCGGTTTGCAGCGCGGTCTGCAGGATGTCGACGTGCTTCGGCAGCGCGGACGCGACGTCGTACTTCACCAGCAAGCGGTACTCGCCGCCGGTGTCGTGGCCGAGTTGCTCGGTGGTCGCGGTGCCGTAACTCGTCGTCGGCGTGCCGGAGTAGATGTACGTCTCCGCCGACGGCGACACGCCGGTGACGCTCGGGTCGACCGTCACCGGGAAGGCCCGCGCCGGATCCGACAGCCACGCAGCGTCCACCGACAGGGTGAGTGAGCGGCCGTCGGGGCTCAGCGTGAAGGCGCCCGTCGAAGCCGCCCCGGCGGCGTCGACGACGGTTGCGGCCGGCACTCGCCAGACGGGTACGCCGGAGGTGTTCACGACGGTCAGGCCGCCGTCGGACGCCGGACGCAGGCTCAACCCGCGCGACACCGAGGGTGCGAAGGTCCACTGCGACCCGGCGGCGGCCGACGCCAGCACCAACGACTCCTTGACGCCGATGTCGGTCGCCTGCTCGACGACGTCGACGTCCGGCAGTGCGTTGTGGAACCGCGCGGTCGAACCGTTGACCGTTGCCGTCACGTCGCGCGCACCGGACAGCGCGAAGCCGGCCGAGGTCGACACGGACGAGACGGTTACCGCATGCCCGCCGAGCCGTGCGGGGACCTGCACGCGCGCGTACGGGTTCGCCCTGGACTGCCACCCACCCGGCGCGGCGATCAGCGTGTCGTCGAGCTTCTGCCACGCGCCGTGCGCGTCCTTGAAGTTGACGGGATGGCCGAACACGCGGGCCTGGTAGACGCCGCTAGGCAGGCGGTACGTCCGCGACGTCGCGGTCCGCAGCGACGTGACCTCGCCGTCCTTCGCGGTGGGCTGCGGTCCGTTCTTCGCTGCGCCGGTCGCGCTGACGCTCGCGGCCGCACCGGGCACGCTGAGACCGGGCACCGGGCCGGCGACGACCAGCATCGACAACCCGAGCGATCCGACCGTCAGCTGCGCAGCGCGCCGCCGCAGCGGCTGTCGCTTGGCGGCCCGATGCCGGCCCTGGCTATCGGTACCAATGCGCGGACGGCCGACGACAGCCATGTGCCACCTCAATCGAAACGAGACGATGGGCGGCACTCCCCCGTGAGACGCCCTGAACCAAAGCGATTCGGATACTCAACCGCCGGTCGGAATACTGTCCAGCCTCGAGTGACCGCCGAAACGGACAAACAGCCCAAGACCACCCGCAGGTAGGACTAGTGCATCCCGCAAGTAAGGAATGCAACGGGTGGTGCGTGCGAGCCACGACCACGCGGCGCCGAATGACTAGCTGGCCACTTGACCCGCCTGACCGCGATTGCGGCAGTCCGGCAACTCGCATGAGCCGTACCTGCGGTAAGCCTTCGCGACTATGCTTCCGCGCATGCCGTCGTACCGACTTCGCGAAGCGGCCGCGCTGCTCGGTGTCAGTGACGACACCGTACGGCGGTGGGCGGACGCCGGCCGGTTGCCGGCCAGCACCGACGAGGCGGGGCGCCGCGCGGTCGACGGTGCCGACCTGGCCGCCTTCGCCGTGTCGCTCGCCGACCAACCGGACAGCCCGAGCGTCTCCTCGATGCGCAACCGGTTCCCCGGCATCGTCACCCGAGTGGTCCGCGGCGACGTGGCCGCGCAGGTCGAGGTGCAGTGCGGTCCGCACCGGTTCGTCTCGCTGCTGACCGCCGAAGCCGTCGACGATCTCGACCTGAAGCCCGGCGATCGTGCGGTCGCAACGGTCAAGGCCACCAACGTCGCGATCGACCTCGGATGAGGCGAGCGCTCGCCGCCGTCGTGCTCACCGCGTCGCTGACTGCATGCGGCGGCACGTCCGCCGAACACACGATCACCGTGTTCGCCGCCGCGTCGCTCACCGACGCGTTCACCGCCGAAGCCGAGGCATACACGAAACGGACCGGCGTCCACGTGCGGTTCTCGTTCGCCGGATCCCAGGACCTCGTCGCGCAGCTCAACCAAGGCGCGCCAGCCGACGCGATCGCGACCGCCGACACGGCGACGCTGGACAAGGTCGTCGCGAAACACGATGCGACCGCGCTGTTCGCCCGCAACCGGCTCGTCATCGTCACCGCGCCCGGCAACCCGAAACACATCGGCGACACCGGCGACCTCGCGCGACATGACGTCGTCGTCGTACTGGCCGCGCCGACCGTGCCGGCCGGAAAGTACGCCGCGGCAGCGTTGCAAGCCGCGCACGTCACCGTCCGGCCGCGCTCCCTCGAGGACAGCGTGCGCGGGGTACTGACCAAGGTCGAACTCGGCGAGGCCGACGCCGGCATCGTCTACACCTCCGACGCGAAGTCCGCGGGACCGAAAGTCAGCACCGTCGCGCTGCCGACGTCACCGGTCGCGACGTATCCCGCAGCCGCGCTCGACGCCGCCGGCCAATCGTTCGTCGGTTTCCTGACGTCGATCGAAGGCCAAGCGATCCTCGCTCGGTTCGGATTCATGCCGCCGCCATGAACCCGCGCCGCCCACCACTCTCGCTCGCGACCGCGGCCGCCGTCGGCGCGGTATTCCTGTTGCTGCCGTTGGTTTCGCTGGTCGATCGCACGCCCTGGCATTCGCTGCCGCACCTGCTCACGACGACGTCCGCACGCACCGCGTTGCGACTGTCGATCGAGTGCTCGCTCGGCGCGCTCGCGCTCTCGCTCGCCGTCGGCGTACCGCTCGCCTGGCTGCTCGCGCGTGTCGACTTCCGCGGCAAGGCACTGCTGCGCGCCGCGGTGACGTTGCCGCTGGTGTTGCCGCCCGTCGTCGGTGGCGTCTCGCTGCTGCTCGCGTTCGGCCGCAACGGCGTCGTACCACTGTCGCTGTCGTTCACCACCTGGGGCGCTGTCCTAGCGGAGGCGTTCGTCGCGCTGCCGTTCCTCGTCCTCGCCGTCGAAGGCGCGCTCCTCGCGGTCGACGAACGCTACGACGACGTCGCCGCCACTCTGGGCAGCAGTACGACGCGCACGTTCTTCCGCGTCACGATGCCGATGGTGTTGCCCGCGCTGGCCGCCGGCTCGGCGTTGGCCTGGGCCCGTGCGCTCGGCGAGTTCGGCGCGACGATCACGTTCGCCGGCAACCTGCCCGGGAGCACGCAGACGCTGCCGCTCGACGTCTACCTCACCCTGCAAAACGATCCGGACGCCGCCGTCGCACTGTCGACGTTGTTGCTCGCCCTGTCGCTCGTCGTGCTGGTCGCGATGCGCTCGCGCTGGCGGCTGACGCGATGACTCTCGACGTCGATCTGCGCGTCGCGGCCGGCACCTTCAGCCTCGCGGTGACGGGGACGTGGCAACCCGGCGACGTCGTCGCCGTCGTCGGCCCCAACGGCGCCGGCAAGTCGACGCTGTTGCGCGCGATCGCCGGGCTCGCGGGCGCGACCGGCTCACTGCGCATCGACGGCGTCGACGTGCGCGACCGGCCGCCCGCGCGCCGCGGCGTCGGCTGGGTACCGCAGGACGGCGCGCTGTTCCCGCACCTGAGCGCGGTCGACAACATCGCCTTCGGCCTGCGCGGCCGCCGCGGCCGGCCGGCCGCCCAACGCTGGCTCGACCGCCTCGGTATCGGCGACCTGGCCGACCGGCGTCCCGGCCAGCTGTCCGGCGGGCAGGCACAGAAGGTCGCGCTCGCCCGCGCACTCGCCCGCGAACCAGCAGTGCTGCTGCTCGACGAACCGCTCGCAGCGCTGGACGTGGAGGCGCGCACCGACGTACGGCGGAGCCTGCGCGCGCACCTCGGCAGCTTCGACGGCGTCACGATGCTGGTCACGCACGACCCGGTCGACGTGATGACGTTGGCGTCCCGGGTGCTCGCGCTCGACGAGGGCGCCGTCGTACAGGACTCGACCGTGACGGGCGTGACGAGCGGACCGCGAACGCCCTGGCTCGCCGCGCTCATGGGCAGCAACGGCTTCTACGCCCGCACGTCCGCGGGCACGCTCGCGCTCGACGGCGGCGGCACGCTCGTCGCGGCGGACACCCCGCGGGCGGAGGGCGTCGAGGTGCTCGCCGTCGTACCCGCACATGCGGTCGCCCTGCACCGCACTCACCCGGAAGGCAGCGCGCGCAATGTCTGGCCGGCGACCGTCCGCGACCTCGCCGCCGTCGGCGGCCGGATGCGCGTCACGCTCGACGGCACCCCCGCCGTCCACGCCGACGTCACGACGGCAGCGGCCGCCGACCTCGCGCTCGGCGAAGGCGTCGAGGTGTGGGCCAGCGTGAAGGCGACCGAGGTCACCGTCGTCGTGCTCTGAGCGGCGCGCCGCTACTATCCCGAACATGGCCGACCCGAGCGTCCCCGGCACGTTGCGCGTCGGCGCCGAGCAGCCCGACCGCAACCTCGCCCTCGAACTCGTCCGGGTCACGGAGGCGGCCGCGATGGCGGCCGGTCGTTGGGTCGGCCGCGGCGAAAAGAACGGCGCCGACCAGGCCGCCGTGAACGCGATGCGCCAGCTCGTCTCCACCGTCTCGATGAAGGGCGTCGTCGTCATCGGCGAGGGCGAGAAGGACGAAGCGCCGATGCTCTACAACGGCGAAGAGGTCGGCAACGGCGACGGCCCCGACTGCGACGTCGCGGTCGACCCCGTCGACGGTACGACGTTGACCGCGAAAGGCATGAACAACGCCATCTCGGTGATGGCCGTCGCGGACCGCGGCTCGATGTACGACCCGTCCGCCGTGTTCTACATGGACAAGCTCGTCACCGGCGTCGACGCCGCCGACTACGTCGACATCGAAGCGCCGGTGGAGCACAACATCCAAGCGGTCGCGAAGGCGAAGCACTGCTCGGCCGAAGACGTCACCGTGGTGGTGCTCGACCGGCCCCGGCACGAGGACCTCGTGCAGCAGATCCGCGACGCCGGCGCGCGGATCAAGTTCATCAGCGACGGCGACGTCGCCGGCGCGATCATGGCGGCGCGCGAGGGCACCGGCGTCGACCTGCTGCTCGGCGTCGGCGGCACCCCCGAGGGCATCATCGCGGCCTGTGCGGTCAAGTGCCTCGGCGGCGTCATCCAGGGCAAGCTCTGGCCGAAGGACGACACCGAGCGGGCACGCGCCCTCGATGCCGGCCACGACCTCAGCCGCGTGCTCGGCACCGAGGATCTGGTCAGCAGCGACAACGTCTTCTTCGTCGCGACCGGCGTCACCGACGGCGAGCTGCTCGACGGCGTCCGCTACAAGGCCGGCGGCGCGGTCACCCACTCCCTCGTGATGCGGTCGAAGAGCGGGACCATCCGCAACATCTACAGCGACCACCGGCTGACGAAGCTGCGCGCGTACTCCGCGATCGACTTCGAGAAGCACTGACAGTCACCGCCCTGGGCGGCCCCGGGGCAGTGTGATTCTGCGACCAAACCGCTGCCGGGTTGAGTTCAACCTCGCTGAGCTTGACGTCAACCCGCACCCGGGTTGGGTCCTGAAAACACATGGGTGCCTGCGGTCACTGTCGGTGACCCACCCGCCAAGCCGGGTCGCCTCTGGAACCGTCCCACTCGCACCTGCGTCCAACCCGCTGACATTGCTCGGGGAGGGCTGCATCATGCGCGCGTCTCGGATCCTTGCCCCCGCTGTCGCCGCGGTCGCGGCGCTCGGCCTCGCCGTACCCGCCACTCCGGCCGCGGCGGCCACCAACCCGCTCGCACTGCACGGCGGCATCGTCGGCCGCTGGCACGTCGACACGAGCGCCGGCTTCGACGCCGGCCAGCGGTACCTGCTCTTCCGCGGCTACGGACAGACGTCGCTCGGCGTCACCGGAGCTCGCGGCGAGACCGGCGGGCTCGGGCTGGTCCGCGAGGCGAACTGCCTGCTCGGCCTGCGGGTGACGACGGCGACTCCGCTGGGCCAGCTCAGCGTGCGGATCACCTCGCTCGAGCAGTTCCCCGGCGGCGCCTCGTGCAAGGGCTACAACTTCCGCTGGCGGGTGACGAAGGCGACCGGCGTCTACGCCGGCCGGTTCGGCTCCGGCACCGGTTCGTTCCTGATGGTCAACCCGGCGCAGCCCGGCGCGGACGGCACGTTCAAGGTCTACTTCCACTGACGGTGCCCGCCGGCTCGACGGGCTCCAGCACGAACACCGGGATCTCGCGTTCGGTGCGCTCCTGATACTTCGCGTACGGCGGGAACACCGCGACGGCCCGGGCCCACCATTCGGCCTTCTCGGCGCCGGTGATCTCCCGCGCCACCATGTCCCATTTGCCGGTGCCGTCCTGAACCTCGACCAGCGGCTCGGCGCGCAGGTTGTGGTACCAGACGGGGTGCGCCGGCTGCCCGCCCATCGAGGCGACCGCGGCGTACCGGCCTTCGTGTTCGACCCGCATCAGCGGGATCTTGCGCAGCTTGCCGGTCTTCGCGCCCCGGTGGGTGACGACGATCACCGGCATGCCGGTGTCGCGCAGCGTCGTCGCCTCGGTGCCGCCGGAGGCCTCGTACCGCTCGACCTGCTCGCGCACCCACCCGATGGGACTCGGCTCGTACTCTCCGGTCAGCGGCATGCCGCCAGTCAACCGGAGCCGGTTCGCCGTCATACCCTCGGGTGGTGGCCGACTTCGCCTACACCGACCTGCTCCCGCTGGGGACCGACGAGACGCCGTACCGGCTGCTCACCACCGACGGCGTCAGCACCGTCGAGGCGGCCGGGCGCACCTTTCTCCAGGTCGAGCCGGAAGCGCTGCGGCTGCTTACCGACACCGCGATGCGCGACATCGCGCACCTGCTGCGGCCCGCGCACCTGGCGCAGCTCGCGCGGATCCTCGACGACCCGGACGCCTCCCCCAACGACCGGTTCGTCGCCCTGGATCTGCTGAAGAACGCGAACATCGCGGCCGGTGGCGTGCTGCCCATGTGCCAGGACACCGGCACCGCCATCGTCATGGGCAAGCGCGGCCGGCACGTCCTCACCGACGGCCGCGACGAGGAGCACATCAGCCGGGGCGTGTACGACGCGTACACCCGCCTGAACCTGCGCTACTCGCAGCTCGCGCCGCTGACGATGTGGGACGAGAAGAACACCGGCTCGAACCTGCCGGCGCAGATCGAGCTGTACGCGACCGACCCGCACGGGCACCCGGACGCCTACGAGTTCCTGTTCATGGCGAAAGGCGGCGGCAGCGCGAACAAGTCGTTCCTCTACCAGGAGACCAAAGCGGTCCTGAACGAAAAGCGACTGCTCGCGTTCCTCGACGAGAAGGTGCGTTCGCTGGGGACCGCAGCGTGCCCGCCGTACCACCTGGCCATCGTCGTCGGCGGGACGAGCGCGGAGTTCGCCCTGAAGACGGCGAAGTACGCGAGCGCGCACTACCTCGACGGGATGCCGGCGAGCGGCGACGTCGCGGGGCACGGGTTCCGCGATCTGGAGATGGAGAAGCGCGTCCTCGAGCTCACCCAGGCGTTCGGCATCGGCGCGCAGTTCGGTGGCAAGTACTTCTGTCACGACGTGCGGGTCATCCGGCTGCCGCGGCACGGCGCGTCCTGCCCGATCGCGATCGCCGTGTCGTGCAGTGCCGACCGGCAGGCACTCGGCCGGATCACGAAAGACGGCGTGTTCCTCGAAGCACTCGAGACCGAGCCCGCGCACTTCCTGCCCGACGTCGTCGACGAGCATTTGTCCGACGACGTCGTGCGCATCGACCTGACCCGGCCGATGGCGGAGATCCGCGCGGAGCTGACGAAGCATCCGGTGAAGACCCGGTTGTCGCTCACCGGTCCGATGGTCGTCGCGCGCGACATCGCACACGCGAAGATCAAGGAACGGCTCGACGCGGGCGAGCCGATGCCGTCGTACCTGCGCGACCACGCGGTCTACTACGCCGGCCCGGCCAAGACACCGGCCGGCTACGCCAGCGGCTCGTTCGGCCCGACGACCGCCGGCCGGATGGACGCGTACGTCGACCAGTTCCAGGCCGCGGGCGGTTCGCTCGTCATGGTCGCGAAGGGCAACCGTTCGGCCGCGGTGACGAAGGCGTGCGCGCAGTACGGCGGCTTCTACCTCGGCTCCATCGGCGGCCCGGCCGCGCGGCTCGCCCAGGACTGCATCCGCAAGGTCGACGTCGTCGAGTACGCCGAGCTCGGGATGGAAGCTGTGTGGCGGATCGAGGTCGAGGACTTCCCGGCGTTCATCGTCGTCGACGACAAGGGCAACGACTTCTTCGCCGAAACCTCGACCCCGCTGGGTACGACGATCCCGGTCGGTCCGCGAGGATGAGCGCATGAGCGACGAGTGGCGCATCGAGCACGACTCGATGGGCGAGGTGCGGGTCCCGGCCGACGCGTTGTGGCGCGCGCAGACCCAGCGCGCGGTCGAGAACTTCCCGCTCTCGGGGCTGCGCATCGACGCCGCGCTGGTCTGGGCGCTCGCCGCGATCAAGGGTGCCGCCGCGACGGTCAACGGCGAGCTCGGCGTCATCGACGCGGACGTGGCGACGGCGATCCACGACGCGGCGGCAGAGGTCGCGGCGGGAGTGCACGCAGACGCATTCCCGATCGACGTGTTCCAGACCGGGTCCGGAACGTCGAGCAACATGAACGCCAACGAGGTGCTCGCCACCCTCGCGTCCCGCCGGCTCGGCCGCGACGTGCACCCCAACGACCACGTCAACGCGTCGCAGTCGAGCAACGACGTGTTCCCGTCGGCGATCCACCTCGCCGCGACCCGCGCCGTCGTCCAGGACCTCGTCCCGGCGCTCGCGCACCTGGAAGCGGCGCTGACGCGCAAGGCCGGCGAGTTCGCGGACGTCGTGAAGAGCGGCCGCACCCATCTGATGGACGCGACACCCGTGACGCTCGGTCAGGAGTTCGGCGGCTACGCCGCGCAGATCCGCTACGGCGTCGAGCGGCTCATGTCGGCGCTGCCGCGGCTCGCCGAGCTTCCCCTCGGCGGCACCGCCGTCGGCACCGGCATCAACACGCCGGACGGGTTCGCGGCCGCTGTCATCGGCCGGCTCGCGGCCGACACCGGGCTGCCGGTCACCGAAGCGCGCGACCATTTCGAGGCGCAGGGTGCGCGCGACGCACTCGTGGAGACGAGCGGCCAGCTGCGCACGATTGCGGTCGGCCTGTTCAAGGTCGCGAACGACCTGCGCTGGATGTCGAGCGGGCCGCGCGCCGGGCTCGGCGAGATTCACATCCCCGACCTGCAGCCGGGCTCGTCGATCATGCCGGGCAAGGTCAACCCGGTCGTCGCCGAAGCCGCGTGCCAGATCGTCGCGCAGGTCGTCGGCAACGACACGGCGATCGCGTTCGGCGGCGCGGCCGGCAACTTCGAGCTCAACGTGATGCTCCCGGTCATCGCGCGCAACCTGCTGGAATCGTTGCGGTTGCTGGCGAACGTCGCGCGGCTGCTCGCCGACCGTTGCGTCGACGGCATCACCGCCAACGTCGAGCACTGCCGGCAACTCGCGGAGTCGTCACCGTCGATCGTCACGCCGCTGAACCGGTTCATCGGCTACGAGAACGCGGCCAAGGCGGCGAAGAAGGCGCTCGCCGACGGCATTACCGTCCGGCAGGCCGTCATCGACCTCGGTTTCGTCGACGGCGTACGGCTGACCGAACAGCAACTGGACGAGGCGCTCGACGTCCTGTCGATGGCCTACCCGCACGGCCGCTGACGGCGGATCAGCCGCGACTCGCGAGCCGTACGGCGGCGGCGCGGTCGCTGACCTGCAGCTTGCGCAGGATCGCCGACACGTGCGTGCGCACGGTGACCGGCGTGACGAACATCCGCGCGGCCATCTCCGTCGTCGGCAAGCCTTCCTGCATCAGCGTCAGCACCTCCCACTCGCGCTCGGTGAGCGTCGCGAGCAGACCGGCCCGGCGGCCGGACACCGAGTCGCGGGATCGGAACTCGTCGATCAGGTGCGCGACCAACCCGCGCGGCAACGCGGCTTCGCCGCTCAACACCCCGCGCAACGCCATCGGCAACCGCGCCGGATCGATGTCCTTCAACAGGTAGCCGCGCGCGCCCGCGCGGAGCGCGGCGAACAAGTCGGCGTCGTCGCGCGACACCGTCAACATCACGACCGCGGTGTCCGGCGACGCGGTGGCGATCGCCGCAGCGGCGCTGATCCCGCCGCCGGGCATGTGGATGTCGAGCAGCGCGATGTCCGGCTGGAGCTCGCGCGCCGCCTCGATGGCGTCGGTCGCGTTGGCCAGTTCGGCGCAGACCTCGAACTCGCCGTCGTGCTCCAGCGCCCACCGCACACCGGCGCGGGTCGGCGGATGGTCGTCGGCGATGAGAACCCGAGCGGCGGTCACGGTACCCACACCTCGACCTTAGTTCCGCCGTACGGCCGGGACGTGACGTCGCAGCGGCCGCCGAGGGCGACGGCGCGCTCGCGCATTCCCGCGACGCCCCACCGGTCGCCGGCGTACACCTGCGGGTCGTCGACCCGGAAGCCGCGCCCGTCGTCGGAGATGCGCAGCACGATGCCGTCGGAGTTCGCGAGCGACACCGTGATCTTGCTGGGCCGGCCGTGCCGCCCGGCGTTGGTGATCGCCTCGCGCGCGATCCGGACCAACGCCTCGCGCTTGTCGTGACTGACGTCGATTCCCGGCTCGAGGTCGAGCAACACGCGCACCCCCATTCGCCCGCCGAGCTCCTCGGCCTGCTGCGCCAACGCGGCATCCAGCGGTTCGTCGATCGGCCGGGTCAGCGCGGCGACCGCGCGGCGGGACTCGTCCAGCGCGCGGTCGGCCGACCGCGCGATCATCGCCAGCCGATCCGGTTCGCTCGCCGTCGCGACCAGCCCGCGGGTCTGGGTCGCGATGAAGGCGAGCTCCTGCGCCAGACCGTCGTGCAGGTCCTGCGCGATCCGGCGGCGTTCCTCGAGCACGGCGGTCTCCGCGAGCCGCCGCCAGTAGGCGGTGAACTCGGACGCGGCCGCGACGACCGCGACGGCGTAGGCGGCCAGCCGCAACCAGTCGCCCACGGTGAGCGTCGCGGTCAGATGTGGCGGGGTGAACGCGAAGTTGATCCGGGCCAGCGACCACAGCGCGGCGGTGACGGCGAGCCAGCCGTAGAACGCGTCCGCGCCGCGAGTGCCCCGGCGCAGGAATCCCAGCGACGCCAGCGCGAACGCGACCGCCGGAACGATCTGCAGGATGCGCACCGCGAGCGCGCCGGTGTCGACGCTGACTTCGGTGGACGGCAGACCGGTCTGACCGGTGACCCCGTCGCCGCTCGCCGCGACGAGCGCGAGGGCGCCGACGATGAGGACGATGCCGAGCACCAGGACCGGCCGGCTGAACCGCTCCCACCGGCCGGTGACCGGACGTTCGGGCGCGTACGCCGCCGCGGCGAACAGCAACGCCGCAACCGCGCCGGACGCGAGGCCGGCGAGCCGAACGCTCGGCCGGACGTCGTCGGGTTTCGCGACCAGTGGGATCACGGCGAAGAGCAGACCGCCGATCGCCAGTTCGGTGAACGCGCTCACCGTGAGCAGGTCAGCGACGAGGCGCCGCTGCCGCCACCGGCCGTACGAGAGCACGGCGAGCAACATCGCCGCGCAAGCAGCGGTCGTCTCGAAGACGGCCGACGACCAAGGGCTGCGCAACGACAAGCGGTGCGGATCGCGTGCGTGCAGCACCGTCACCGCGCCGGCGAGCACCCACACCACGCCCAGCGCCCAGCGCATGCGCGGTCGGCGGACTCCCACCCGACCTACGGTGTCGTCCGGTCGCATCCGGATCAATCGCACGAACGGTCAGATCACGCCGACGTTGAGGCCGGGCAAAACCGGGCAAACCCGGGCGCACTCAGTAGTAGCCGTAGCTGTTGCTGTGCGCGAGCGCGTTGCACGGGCTGCCGTACGCGCGCCCGATGTAGGAGAGGCCCCACTGGATCTGCGTCAGCGCGTTGGTGCGCCAGTCGCTGCCCGCCGCCGCCATCTTCCAGCCCGGCAGCGCCTGCGGAATGCCGTACGCGCCCGAGCGGGCGTTCGACGCCTGGACCTGCCAGTTGCTCTCCCGCGTCCACAGCGCGTCGAGGCAGCTCCACTGGCCCTCGCTCCACCCGCGCCGCAGCAGCAGCGCGTGCGCGACGGTGCGCGGCGAGCCGAGCAGCGACGCCCGGCGGGCCGAGCGCGACGCGCGGCCGGCGGTTGCGGCGGTACGGCGGGGCCTGGGTGCCGGCCGGATCGCGAGGTGCGGCGCGAGGCCGCTCTCGGCGGCTGGGCGGGGCGCCGGCGCCGGCCCGGACGCGAGCGCCGTACCGACCACCCCCGCGGTCGCGAGCACTGCCCCCGACATGAACGCAGCGATAACCCCCCGGAACGAGGTCCGGTTCACGGTTGGCCTTTCGTTGAGATGTCTCCCGCTGACGCGGGCCCTGTCGTCAAGGACAGGGGCGGCTGCTCAGTGCTGAGCGCACGCGGCCTGGGCCGCGACGGTGCCGCAACGGAACGTTGTCGTCCCAGTGTTGCCCGCTAACAATAGCAAGCACCCGTATTCGGCCGTGACTAACGTCACATTTCGCGCGTATTTCCGGTCACTAGCGGACTTTGGTCACACCAGTCTCAGGAGAGCGGCTCCGACTTGGCCAGCAATGGCTTCGCGAGCAGCGCCACGGCGAGCCCGGCGACGAACCCGAAGACGTGCGCGAGGTACGCGACCCCGGCGCCGCTCGCGACGCCGCTGCCGTTGGAATACAGCCACTGCAACAGGAACCAGCCGCCGAGCACCACCCAGGCCGGCAGCTTCACCGGGATCCACACGATCGCGAGCGGGATGACGCTCGTGACCCGCGCCTTCGGGAACAGCACGAGATAGGCGCCGAGCACGCCGGCGATCGCGCCGGACGCGCCGACCAAAGTCGTCGTCGAGTCGGGGTTGCCGTACGCGAATCCGTACGTCGCGACGTAACCGCAGAACAGGTAGAAGAGCAGGAATCGCAGCCGTCCGAACCGATCCTCGACGTTGTTGCCGAAGATCCACAGGAACAGCATGTTGCCGAGAATGTGCAGCCACCCGCCGTGCAAGAACATCGAGAACAGCACGGAGAGATAAGGCTTCTTGCCCTTCTCGGTGACGACGCAGTCGAAGTCGCCGGCCGACGTCGCGATCCGGTAGACGTGTGGCGGCAACGGCTTGTTGTGCGTCAGCTCGTACGGGATCGCGGCGTTGTGGTCGAAGTAGCGCTGCTGATCGCAGACCTGGGCAACCGTCTGCGATCCGACGCCGAGGTGCGAGACGACCGGCTCGGTGAAGAACGCGACGAAGTTCAGCGCGATGAGGACGTAGGTGACGATCGCCGTACGACGGGTCGGGTTGTCGTCGTGAATCGGGATGACCACGCGACGAACTTATCGATCTGCGGCGCGCGATGTCGTTCCTGCTGGTCTCGCGGCCGGGAATCGACCAGCAATTACGACACCGAAGACCGATCGGCTAGATGCCGAGGTCCTCCAGCATCTCGGTCACCAGCGCCGCGATCGGCGATCGTTCGGAACGCGTCAACGTGACGTGCGCGAACAGCGGGTGGCCCTTCAACGCCTCGATCACCGCGGCGACACCGTCGTGCCGGCCGACGCGCAGGTTGTCGCGCTGCGCGACGTCGTGCGTCAACACGACCCGGCTGTTCTGGCCGATGCGTGACAACACGGTGAGCAGCACGCCGCGTTCCAGCGACTGCGCCTCGTCGACGATAACGAACGCGTCGTGCAGCGACCGGCCGCGGATGTGCGTCAGCGGCAACACTTCGAGCAGGTCGCGGTCGACGACCTCCTCGATGACGTGCGGCGACACCAACGCCCCGAGCGTGTCGAAGACCGCCTGGCCCCAGGGCGACATCTTCTCCGCCTCGGTGCCGGGCAGGTAGCCGAGCTCCTGGCCGCCGACGGCGTACAGCGGCCGGAACACGACGACCCGCCGGTGCTGCCGCCGTTCCATCACCGCTTCGAGGCCGGCGCACAACGCCAGCGCCGACTTGCCGGTGCCGGCGCGGCCGCCGAGCGACACGATGCCGATCTCCGGATCCAGCAGGAGATCCAACGCGATCCGCTGCTCGGCGCTGCGGCCGTGCACGCCGAACGCGTCCCGGTCGCCGCGCACCAGACGCACGTGCTTGTCCGGCGTCACCCGGCCGAGAGCGCTGCCGCGGTCGGACAGCAACACCAGCCCGGTGTGGCACGGAAGCTCGCGCGCGGCGGCGAGGTCGAGCGACTCCTCGGCGTACAGCTGGTCGACGTCCGCGGCCGACACGTCGAGCTCGGCCATGCCGGTCCAGCCGGACTCGACCTGCTCGGCGAGATACTCCTGCGCCTGCAGGCCGATGCTCGCCGCCTTGATCCGCAGCGGCATGTCCTTGCTGACGAGCACGACGTCGGAGCCCTCGGCCGCGAGGCTGCGCGCGACCGCGAGCAGCCGGCTGTCGTTGTCGCCGAGCCGGTATCCCTGCGGCAGGATCGCGGGGTCGGTGTGGTTCAGCTCGACCCGCACGGTGCCGCCGACGTCGTTGACCTGCAGCGGTACGTCGAGCCGGCCGTGTTCGAGCCGGAGCTCGTCGAGAAGTCGCAGTGACTGGCGGGCGAACCAGCCGAGCTCGGGATGGTTGCGTTTCGCCTCGAGCTCGGTGATGACCACGATCGGCAGCACGACTTCGTGCTCGGCAAATCTCACGAGCGCCGACGGGTCCGCGAGCAGAACGCTCGTATCCAGGACGAAGGTGCGTCGGGCGGCGGTGCGCTTGCGGGTGCGTGCGGTGGTGCCGGTCGCAGGAGCAGCGGTCGCGGGAGTAGGAGTCACGTGGTGGCCTCCGTACGAGGGGCGGCCCGGGGAATCGGTCCGCCTTTGCCGACGGTACGGCGGTAACCATCGAGTAGCCGTCGCGACACGCGGCGACGTTCGGCTGAACTCTGGATGACCGATCAGGTGGGTTCGGCGTCAGCCGCCGAAACGACGCTGCCGCTGGGCGTACGACCGCAGTGCGCGGAGGAAGTCGACCCGGCGGAAGTCCGGCCACAGCGCGTCGCAGAAGTAGAACTCCGAGTGCGCGCTCTGCCACAACAGGAAGCCGGACAGCCGCTGCTCGCCGCTGGTCCGGATGACGAGGTCCGGGTCGGGCTGGCCGCGGGTGTAGAGATGCTCGGCGATCCGTTCCGGGTCGAGATCGGCCGCGACATCGACGAGCGAATCGCCGCGCTCGGCGTGCTGTTGCAACAACCCGCGTACGGCGTCGGCGATCTCGCGCCGGCCGCCGTACCCGACCGCGACGTTGACGAGCAGACCGGTGCGCGACCTGGTCGCCTCTTCGGCTTCCTTCAGCACGCGCACGGTCGAGTCGGGCAGCAGGTCGAGCGAGCCGACCGGATGGACCCGCCACGACCGGTCGCTCGCGGCCAGGCCGTCGACGGTCTGTTCGATGATCCGCAACAGGCCGTCGAGCTCGGCGGCGGGGCGGCTCAAGTTGTCGGTCGAGAGCAGCCACAGCGTGACCACTTCGACGCCGACGTCGGTGCACCACGCGAGCAGTTCGTCGATCTTGTCCGCGCCGCGGCGATGGCCGGTCGCGACGTCGTCGGCACCGCTCGCCCGCGCCCACCGCCGGTTGCCGTCGAGGATGACGCCGACGTGCCGCGGTAGCGCCGCGTCCGCGAGTCCCCGAGCGAGGCGTCGCTCGTAGACGCCGTACGCCACGTCCCGCAGCCCCACGGCGCCAGCGTACGGCGTAACGTCACAGCCATGTCGACGATGCTTGACCAGAGCCTGCTCGAACGGGTGCTCGCCGACCTCGACCGCGACGGGTACGCCGTCGTCGAGTCGCTGCTCAGCACCGACGAAGCCGCCACCGTTCGCAACGGGCTGCGCGAGATCCTCGACCGGACGCCGAGGGGACGCAACGACTTCGAGGGCTACAACACCCGGCGCATCTACGCGCTGTTCGCGAAGACCCGGGCGTTCGACGCGCTCGCGTTGCACCCGCTGTTGCTGGGCGTTCTCGACGCGATCCTCGGCCCGAGCTACCAGCTCAGCGCGCCGACCGGCATCGAGATCGGGCCGGGCGAGAAGGCGCAGTTCCTGCACATGGACGACGGCATCTACCCGCTACCGCGGCCACACCCGGAGGTCGTGCTCAACAGCATGTGGGCGCTCGACGACTTCACCGTCGAGAACGGCGCGACCCGCGTCGTCCCCGGCAGCCATCGCTGGACCGACCGGATACCCGTCGACCCGGACGAGACGGTGCCGGTCACGATGCCGGCCGGCTCGGTGCTGTTCATCGTCGGCAGCCTGTGGCACGGCGGCGGTGAGAACCGGACCGACCGGCCGCGCCTCGGGGTGCTGCTGGAGTACGCCGCCGGCTGGCTGCGCCAGCAGGAGAACCACGTCCTCGCGGTGCCGCCGGAGATCGTGCAGACCCTTCCCGAGCGGCTGCAGGAGCTGATCGGCTACGGGATCCACCCGCCGTTCGTCGGCTACGTCGACGGCCGCCACCCCCGCCGCCTGCTCGACGCGCCCTAGAGGCGGCTGGACGCTGGCAAGGCCGCAGGAGCCGCCGCGGCCTGACGGCCGCAAGGCGACGAGAACGCCGCCAGCGTTCAGCCGAGGCGAGCGTCGAGCTTGGCGAGCTCGTCCCACAACTGCGCGGGCAGGTGGTCGCCGAAGCGCTCGTAGTGCGGCTTGATCTGCGCCGCCTCGTCGCGCCAGGCGGCCGGATCGACGTCGAGCAGCAACGAGATCTGCTCGTCGGTCAGGTCGAGGCCGTCGAGGTCGAGCGACTCGCGGGTCGGCACGTTGCCGATCGGCGTCTCGGTCGCGTCCGCCGTACCGGCCAGCCGGTCGACGATCCACTTGAGCACCCGGCTGTTCTCGCCGAAGCCCGGCCAGACGAATTTGCCGTTCGCGTCCTTGCGGAACCAGTTGACGTAGTAGATCCGCGGCAGCTTGCTCGCGTCCGCGGCGGCGCCGGTGGCCAGCCAATGCGCGAAGTAGTCGCCCATGTTGTAGCCGCAGAACGGCAGCATCGCGAACGGGTCGCGGCGCAGCTCGCCGACCTTGTTCTCGGCCGCGGCGGTGCCTTCGGACGCGACGTTGGAGGCGAGGAAGACGCCGTGCTGCCAGTCGAACGACTCGGTGACGAGCGGCACGTTGGTCGCGCGGCGGCCGCCGAAGAGGATCGCGTCGATCGGCACGCCGGCCGGGTCCTCCCACTCCGGTGCGATCGTCGGGCACTGCGACGCCGGCGCGGTGAACCGGGCGTTCGGGTGCGCGGCCGGCTCCGAAGACGACGGCGTCCAGTCGCGGCCCTTCCAGTCGGTCAGGTGCGCCGGCGGAGTGTCGGTCAGGCCCTCCCACCACACGTCGCCGTCGTCGGTCAACGCGACGTTCGTGAAGATGCTGTTGGCGTAGAGCGTGTCGATCGCGTTCTTGTTGGTCGACTCACCGGTGCCGGGCGCGACGCCGAAGAACCCGGCCTCCGGGTTGATCGCGTGCAGCCGGCCGTCGTCGCCGAACCGCATCCAGCAGATGTCGTCGCCGACCGTCTCGGCCTTCCACCCGGCGATCGTCGGCTGCAGCATCGCGAGGTTGGTCTTGCCGCAGGCCGACGGGAACGCGGCCGCGACGTAGCGCACGTCGCCCTCGGGCGAGGTCAGCTTGAGGATGAGCATGTGCTCGGCGAACCAGCCCTCGTCGCGGGCCATGACGCTCGCGATGCGCAGCGCGTAACACTTCTTGCCGAGCAGCGCGTTGCCGCCGTAGCCGGAGCCGTAGGACCAGATCTCGCGGGTCTCGGGGTAGTGGACGATGTACTTCGTGTCGCTGCACGGCCACGCGACGTCTTGCTGGCCCGGCGACAGCGGCGCGCCGACGGTGTGCACGGCCGGGACGAAGAAGCCGTCGTCACCCATCGCGTCGAGCGCGGCCTTGCCCATGCGGGTCATGATCTTCATCGAGATGACGACGTAGGGCGAGTCGGTGATCTCGACGCCGAGGGCGGAGATCGACGAGCCCAGCGGGCCCATGCAGAACGGGACGACGTACATGGTGCGGCCGCGCATGCAGCCGTCGAACAGCGGCCGCAGCGTCTCGCGCATCTCGGCCGGCGCCATCCAGTTGTTGGTCGGGCCGGCGTCTTCCTGCTTCTCCGAGCAGATGAAGGTGCGGCTCTCGACGCGGGCGACGTCGGACGGGTCGGACTTCGCGTAGAAGGAGTTCGGCCGCTTCTCCGGGTTGAGCTTGATCAGCGTGCCGGCCTCGACGAGCTGCGTGGTGAGGCGGTCCCACTCCTCTTCGGATCCGTCGGCCCACTCGACCCGGTCAGGCTTCGTCAGCTCCGCGATCTCCCGGACCCACGCGACGAGGCGGGCGTGGCGGGTGGGCGCGTTGTCCAGCCCCGGAATCGATGCAGCAGCCGACATGAAATCTCCTCGCGAGTCCTGGGGCTTGTGAAAAGTATAACAAGCACTCGGTGCCCCGCGAAAGGAGTGATTACGCCGTCTCGGGTCCGGCCGCGCGCACCCTCTCGACGTCGGCCATCGCGGTCCGGAGCTGGTCGAGCCAGTCCTCGGTGTGCTTGCCGACCAGGCGGACCGCCCAGGCCAACGCGTCCGACCGCGACCTCGCGACGCCGGCGTCGACGAGGGTGTCGAGCACCCGGCGCTCGGGTTGGCGGAGCCGGGTCATGACCGGCACCGACAGCGTGGTGAAGACCTTCGTCGTGTCGCCGCAGGTGGCGCCCCAGGCGACTTTGCGCTCGAACCGGTGCTCGGCCTCGCGCGCGATGGCGATGCGCTTGTCGCGGGTGTCGTCGCGGAACCGCGCGATCCGGCCGGCCTCCGCGTCGGGGCCGCCGTCGGTCGCGGCGAGCCGGCCGACGACGAGAATCTCGTCGCGGTCGACGGTGACCTCGGGTTGCTCGGTGAACCAGTCGTCCGGCAGCCGGCCGGACAGCCAGCTGGCGATGCTGTTCTCTGTCATGCGTGGATGATTACATGATTACGTCGTTACATCAAGGCAGCGACGCAGCTCGTCCGGGTCGGTGATCGGGGCGTCGCAGACGAAGCCCCGGCAGACGTACGCCGCGCCGCCCGGCCGGCCGGCGAGCAGCGGCGAGTCCCCGTGCGTGACGACGGCCGCCCCGGGCGACGTCGTACGGCGGGCGACGGTTGCCAGGTGCGGCGCGTCGACGACCGCGACCTCGAGCGGGCCGGCGACCATCGCCTCGCCGGCCGCGGCGGCCCAGCCGGCGTACCGGGGGAACCGTTGCAGCAGCGGTACGACGGTGCCGACGGCCCGCTCGGCGGCGTCGCGGTGCCGCTGATCCGCGGTGAGTGCGGTGCTCGTCACCAGCGCGTGCGCGGTCGCGGCCAGGCCGGACGGGGTGGCGTTGTCGGTCGGGTCCTGCGGCCGGCGGACCAGGCGTTCGGCGTCGTCGGCGGTGTCGAAGAACCCGCCGTTGCCGTCCGGGAAATGCTCGAGCGCCGCGTCGAGGAGCGCCGTCGCCACGTCGAGCCACCGCTTGTCGCCGGTCACCTGGTGCAGGGTCAGCAAGCCTTCGGCGACGTCGCCGTAGTCCTCCAGCACTCCGTCGGGCGCGCCGGCGACGCCGTCCCGGGAGACCCGGCGTAGCCGGTTGCCTTCGAGGTGGACGTCGACGAGCAGTTGCGCGGCTCGCGTTGCGGCGTCGATGAAGTCCTCGCGGTCGAACAGCACGCCGGTCTCGGCGAACGCGGCGATCGCGAGCCCGTTCCAAGCAGCGACGACCTTGTCGTCGCGCGCCGGCCGGACACGTTGCGCGCGCAGCTGGAGCAACCGGGAACGCTCGTCGCGCCACTGCCGCTCGTCCGCGGGATCGTCGAGCAACTGCAGCACCGAGCGGCCGTGCTCGAACGTGCCGTCCGACGTCACGTTGAAGAGGCGCGCGGCGGCCGGGCCGACCTCGTCCGCGGTCCAGACGTAGAAGCGACCTTCCTCACCCTCGCTGTCGGCGTCGAGCGACGACGCGAAGCCGCCTTCGGCCGTTCGCAGCTCGGCGAGCATCCATTCGCAGGTCTCGATCGCGATGCGCTTGCCGAGCGGGGTGCCGGTCGCGCGCCACCAGTGCGCGTAGACGCGGGCCAGCAAAGCGTTGTCGTACAACATCTTTTCGAAGTGCGGCACGACCCACGAGTCGTCGGTGCTGTAGCGCGCGAAGCCGCCGGCAAGTTGGTCGTAGATGCCGCCGCGTGCCATCCGCTCGCAGGTCGTCGCGACCGCGTCGAGCGCGGCTTTGTCGCCGGTCCGCGCGTGATGTCTCAGCAAGAACTCGAGCGCCATCGACGGCGGGAACTTCGGTGCACCGCCGAAGCCGCCGCGCTGGTCGTCGTACTCGTGCAGCAGCCGAGCGGCCGCCCCGTCGAGGTGCGCCGCGGTGATGCGTTCGCGAGCGGGTGCCGGTGCGGCGTGTTCCGCGAGTTGCCGTACGACGTCGGCGCCGGCGGCTTCGATCTCGTCGCGGCGCTCGGTCCAGGCTCTGACGACGGACTGGCAGACGGTGCGGAAGCTCGGCATGCCCGGCCGGTCGGCGGGCGGGAAGTAGGTGCCGCAGAAGAACGGTTCGCCGTTCGGCGTGAGGAAGCAGGTCATCGGCCAGCCGCCGTGACCGGTCATCGCCTGCGTCGCCTCCATGTAGACGGCGTCGACGTCGGGGCGTTCCTCGCGGTCGACCTTGATCGCGACGAAGTGCTTGTTGACGTACTGCGCCGCCGACGGATCCTCGAACGACTCGTGCGCCATGACGTGACACCAGTGGCAGGCGGCGTACCCGACGCTCAGCAGAACGGGAACGGCGCGGCGCTTCGCCTCGGCGAACGCCTCGTCGCACCACGGCCACCAGTCGACCGGATTGTCCTTGTGCTGCAACAGGTACGGGCTGGTCGCGTCCGCGAGCCGGTTCGCCATGAGCCCGACGCTACGACACCCGAAAGAAATCGTTCAGTCCGCGTAAGTAAGCGACCGGTCGGTAGGTAGTCCGGGTATGAGAACACGCCTCGCCGTCACCGTGCTCATCGCCGCCTCGCTCGCCCCGATCGGGGCGATGCCACCGCCCGCGCTCGCCGCCAGCTACGACACCACGATCGGGGGCTGCGAGTTCGACACCAACTCGGTCCAAGCCGTCACCGGCTCGTCCCAAGCCGGGTTCGTCTACGACGTGTCCGTCACGCACGACCCGGCTGGCGGTCTGATCGGCGCGACGGTCAGCTGCAAGCTCCAGGCGGACGGCGTCGACATCCCCGGGACGACGTTCAGCTACCTCGGCTACGGCGAGCAGGCCGGCGCCGATCCCGTCTCGTTCGATGTCGGCGACGCCGCGGTCGGGCTGTGCCAGCGGACCGTCTATGCCGACGGCACCGACACGGGCTGGTACTGCTACCCGACGTCAATGGAATTGCCGCCCTCCCAGATTCCGCCGCCGGTCCTCGAACTGCTCGCCGTCGTCAACGAGGTGTTCGTCTGGGACATCGATCCGCGGCTCTGCCCGGTGCTGGCCGCGCACTCGGGAACGTACGGCCCTGTTGTCGTCCATCCCGACGGCGACGTGTACGTCGCGGACCCGTTGAACCTGGGCCTGAACCCGGTCGACGACTGCCCGCCGTACGGCAACTTCTAGCCACGGCCAGTCCCCACTTCGGAGACCTGGTGACCACTTTTGTCGACTCTTGTCGGCGTGTCGTGGTCACCAGCCCTCCGAAGTGCGGGGATGGGTAGTGCGAGCGAGCGAGCGGGCGCTACGACCAGCTGACGGTCAGGCCTTGGCGGAGCGAGGCGACGGGCGGCGGGAAGTCGGCGTCGTCGGACGTGTACTCGGTCGCCGCCAGCCAGCCGACGACGTCATAAGCACCTTCGGGGACCGCGTAGCCGTCGTAGTCCTGGCCGGACCACGTCAGCACCCACGTCGCGCAGTCGCCGGCGTTGAACGTCAGCGTGTGCGCGTCCGCCGGGAAGGCGAAGCGGTTGTCCCAACCCCAGCGCTCGGTCTCGGTGAGGTCGTCCATGACCTGGTTCGCGACGACGTCGATTTCCATCCGGTTCGGGAAGTGCAACGTCGCGGCACCGCTCTCCGGCGCCTTGCACATCTCCAGCGTGAACGAGATCCGGTGACCGGCGACGTAGCCGTCCGGCGGCGCGGTCGTCGTCAGCGTCGTGCACCAGCCGTCCGGGTGGCGGTACTCCACGACCTGCGCGTTGCGCGAGCAGAACGTCGGGTCGCTGCTCATCGTGCGCGTCACGGTCGGACCGCCGTCCGCGGCCGCCGGCTCGAAGCCGACGTACGGACCGTGCGCCGCCGGCGCGGGTGACGGCGCGCTCGGTGACGCGGTCGGGCTCGAGCTCGGCTCCGGCCCGATCCCGATCGGCAACCCGGACGGCGTCGGCAGCGGCGACGGGACCACGCCCGGCGGCAACGTCGGGACCGGAACAGTCCGCGGCGCACCGCGCGTGGACGAGGTGCCGTCCGTCGGTGTCACCGTCGACAACGCGTCCCCGCGGCCGGCGCCGCCGGTGAGGAGCACGACGGCGGCGACGACCACGGCCGCCGTCCCACCACCGGCGACGGCACCGCCGACCCGACGGCGCCGCAGTACCCGGCGCCCGGTCGCGATCGCGCGCGCGTCGCCGCCGGCCGGCAGCGGTCGGCTGGGCAACTGCCACCGCAGTGTCGCCAGCGAGTCGGTCATCGCGTGTCTCCAAGCGTTTGAGCCAGCAACTGGCGCGCCTCGTGCAGGCGGCGCTTCACGGTGCCGGTCGGCCGGCGAATGGCGCGGGCGATGTCACCAAGCGGCAGGTCGCAGAGGTAATGCAGCAGCACGACCTCGGCCAGCGGCGCCGGCAGCCGTCGTACGGCGTCCCACAATCCGTGATCCGGCGCGGTGCCGGGCAGCGCCGCGTCGGCGATCTCGGACCACACCGCGATCTCCCGGTAGCGGCGCCGCCACGAATCGCGAGCGACGTTGTGCGCGACCCGGAACGCGTACGCGCGCGGCTCCCGCAACCGCGACCACTTCACGTAGACCTCGGTCAGTGCTTCCTGCGCGAGCTCGTCGGCGAGCGCCGGGCTGGAAGTCAGCGCCAGGCAGTAGCCGGCGACGTGCGGGAACTGCTCGACGTAGAACGCCCGGAACTCGTCGTCGCGGGCCACGCGAGCCGTGCTCCCCTCCACCGCCGCCGCGGTCAACACCGTCACGCCCCTACGTCCTCTCGAAAGCGCAAAAGGTTCGGCCGAACCTTTTGCGAGGTTCGCGAGACGTTGGGGTAACGAGAGGGAGGACGCACATGCGCCGTACGACGATCGGCCTGGCGGCGGCAACGCTCGCGAGCATCGCGACCGTGGGATCGACAGCGGTCCAGGCAACGACGAGCCATACGTCGATCACCGACGTTTCCGGTGACGCGAACGGCATCGACTCGCGCTTCTACGGCGGGCCGGTCCCGAAGGACACCCAAGCGGACCCGGTCAGCATCGCGGCGCTCGACGTTACCGGTGCCAGCCTCGTCGGCGACAAGATCGCCGTACAGCTGCTCAAAGCCGACCCGTCGATGTCGCAACTCGTCATCGTCACGTTGGCCACGCCCAAGTGCGACCACGTGCAAGTCGAGTGGGAGTCGGGCTACGACGGCATCATGGTCGCCGGTTGTCATGGGACCCAGCGCGCCTACGCCGACGGGCCGCGGTACGCCGGCAACACCCTGACGTTCACGTTGCCGTCACCGCTGCCGCGCTGGCTGCCCAGCGGCACCAAGGTCAGCCGTCTCGACGTACAGACGCAGGGATACGTCGACGTCGCCGTCGGGGCGCTGACGCCGCCGGCCGACTTCGCGAGCGGCGCCGTCGACACGGCGCTGTGACGTCACTTACCGACATGCACGCAACTGCGCTGACCCGGCGAGTACCGGGCGGTCGAGCTCGCGTCGTCGACGACGACCGCGGTCGACTGCGCACCGACGGTCACCTTGCCGTCCGGCGACGAGGTGCCGTTCTGTCCGACCGCCCGAGCACTGGTGACGTAGAGCTGGTCGAGGTAGGTCTGCTTGAACGTCGCGTACGGCGCGAACAGCGACAGCGGTGCGGTCATCCGGATCTCGTGCCGGGTCGAGTCGACGACGCCGGTCACCGCACCGAGGTTGGTGCCGCTCCGGCCGCCCGGGGTGGCCATGTCGTAGACGACGGCCGTGTAGCTCGCGCCACCCGTGAGCAGCGCGGCTTGCATGCCGAACGTGTGACCGTTGGCGACGAAGTCGAACTCGTAGTCGCGCGAGGCGGGCGACGCGGCGTCCTCGGCGGCCAGCGACGCGAGCCGGATGACCACGGTCAGGTGGCGCCGGTCGGTGGCGACGTCGGCCGACGTGACGTCGTAGTTGCCGTTGTCGACGCCCGGCGCGGTCGGCATCACGTCGCCGCTCGCATCGTTGATCAGATCGCACGCCGGGCGCCCACCGCCCGCGTGCGCAACCGGCGCCGCCCATAGCCCGAAGACGACCAAGGCGGCAACGCCCACCCGCTGTGTCCGCATGTCCACTCCTTCGTGTTTGACGCCTTCCAGTACGCCGCTGCGCAAGCGGCGTCACTGTCGGGTAGAAGAGTGGGCATGGCCTTGATGTCACCGACCGACTCGCTGTTCCTGCTCGGCGAGTCGCGCGAGCAACCGATGCACGTCGGCGGGCTGCAGGTGTTCGAGCTGCCCGACGGCGCCGACCCGTCGATGCTGCGTACGGCGTACGAGCGGATGCTCTGCGAGACCGACGTCGGCCCGCTGTTCTCCCGCCGGGCGTACCGCTCGCTCCGGACCCTCGGCCAGTGGGCGTGGACCCACGACCGCGACGTCGATCTCGAGCACCACCTCCGGCACTCCGCGCTGCCGCAGCCCGGGCGGGTCCGCGAGTTGCTCGCGCTGGTCTCCCGGCTGCACTCGGCGCTGCTCGACCGGCAGCGGCCGCTCTGGGAGCTGCACCTCGTCGAGGGCCTGTCCGAGCGGCGGTTCGCGGTCTACAGCAAGCTCCACCACTCCGTCATGGACGGCGTCTCCGGGATGCGGCTGCTGCAACAGAGCCTGTCGGACGACCCCGACGCCGAGGACGTGCCGGCGTTCTGGACCCGGCAGCCGGCGCGACGTGACCGGCCACGGGAACGGCCGAACCCGCTGGTGTCGTTGCCGAAGACGGTGCTCGACGCGTTCGTCGACATGGCGAAGCTGTCGCCGCGGATGCTGACCGTCGCCGAGCAGGCGCTGCGTTCGCAGGCCCCCGCGCTCCCCGGCGAAGCGCCCCGCAGCATGCTCAACGTCGCGATCACCGGCTCCCGGCGGTACGCCGCCCAGTCGTATTCGTTGGAGCGGATGCGGCTCGTCGCGAAGGGCGCCGACGTCACCGTCAACGACGTCCTGCTCGCGATGTCGGCCGGGGCGCTCCGGACGTACCTGCTCGAGCACGACGCGCTGCCCAGCGCGCCGCTCGTCGCGATGACGCCGGTGTCGTTGCGTCGCGACGACGACGACACGTCGACGGGCAACGCCGTCGGTGCGATCCTCGCGAACCTCGCGACGAACGAGGCCGATCCGGAACGGCGGCTCGTGGCGATCGCCGAGTCGACCCGGCGGGCGAAATCGATCCTCGCCGGCCTCAACCAGCTGCAGGTCACCGCCCTGTCGGCGGGCGTCATGTTGCCGATGGCGATCAACAGCTTCGCGGGCCTTTACCGGTGGGGCACGTTGCCGTTCAACATCGTCATCTCCAACGTCCCGGGACCGCGCGAATCGCTTTACCTGCAAGGCGCGCGGCTGTCCGGCCTCTACCCGTTGTCGATCCCGACGAACGGCCAGGCGATGAACATCACCGCGACGAGCTACGCCGGCGACATGGGCATCGGCCTCACCGCCTGCCGGCGCAGCGTCCCGCACGTGCAACGCATGCTGGCCGGCCTCGACAACGCGCTCGACGAGCTCATCGAGGTCGTCGCCTAGTACACCTAGACGGGGTCAGCTCAATGCCACCAGTGGTGCCGGCCGTCACCGCTGCCGTCCCACCAGCTCCACGACCCGTCGCGGGTGCCGAAGGTGCCGTCGCAGTGATGCCGCGTGGCGTCGCCGGACAGCGCGGTACGGCTGAACGTCACCGTCTTCGCCGTCGCCGGTGCAGGTGCGTTCGCGAGGATCGTCAGCAGCTTCGTCTTGACCTCGCCCAACGTGGTGGCGACGGAAGCGAGCTGCGCCTTCTGCGCAGCGGTCAGCGGTGAGCTGGAACTCGTCATGACGTCGATCGCCGCAATCGCGTGCTTGACCATCGCCAGCTTCGCCAGCAGGTGCAGCCGTTCCCGACCGACGGCGACCGTCGTCGACGGCAACGCCGCGATCTTGGCGGCCAACGTGTTCGCCCACGTGGTCAGCGCGTCGATCCGAGCCTGCACGTCGAGCGCGACGTCGTGGTCCGGATGCGCCGCGAACACCGCCGACGATCCGAGCGACCCGAACGACAGGTGGCGCGGCGCGCCGGCCAGCGCCGGGTCCGCGGCCCCGGCCGCGAGCGCGGCGACTCCGAGTCCGACCCCCGCGGCACGTACGGCGATCCGCCGATCCATGAGGTGCTCCTCTCGTCGCCACCGTCCTGCCCCGTTGCGCGCGGAGCACGCCGGCAAAACCGGATCTTTCCGCGCGGACTATGGACACTGGGACCGTGCAGCCGCTGGTCGTGACGCGCAGTGTCGTCGTACCTGCGCACGAGCTGCAGTGGCGGTTTTCCCGTGCGAGCGGGCCGGGCGGGCAGGGCGTGAACACGACGGACAGCCGGGTGGAGCTGAGCCTCGACGTCGCCGCCTCGACCGCGTTCTCGCCGATGATGCGCAACCGCGCTTTGGACCGGCTGGCCAATCGGCTGGTCGACGGTGTCCTCACCGTCACTGCCAGTGAGCACCGGTCGCAGTTGCGCAACCGGCAGGCGGCGCTGGGGCGCCTCGCCGAGACCTTGCGGGCGGCGGTCGCGCCGCCGGCGGCCCCGCGTCGACCCACGAAGCCGAGCAAGGCCGCGCAGGAAAGACGGCTGGCCGCGAAGCGCCGCCGCGGCGAGATCAAACGCGGCCGCGGGGCCACCGAGGATTGAGACTCCGTCCCGCGAGGAACGCCGTATTTATCCGTTATTGTGGTGAAACCCGGGGATTCGAAAGATTTCCCGTCCGCAGCCGCAGGAGGAGAAAATGCTTCGAAGCCGCCGCCGTCTTTTCGCCGCAATCGCCGCCACGAGCGCGGCCGGCGGGCTCGCGGCGCTGTCTCCGCTTGCGACCGGCGTCGCACACGCCGCGACGTTCGGCACCCCGGTCGTCGTGAGCGGTGACAACGCGAGCGAGCCCGGCATCGACGTCGCACCCGACGGCACGCTCTACGTCAACGCGCCGGTCGGCCTGTTCTCCACGATCCCCGGCTCGCCGTCGGACGTGTTCCGCAGTGACAACGGCGGCACGAGCTGGACGAAGCTGCCGGCGAGCCTCAAGGCCAACCTGCCCGGCGGCGGCGACTCCGACATCGCGGTTTCGGCGGACGGCACGCTGGCCGAGACCGACCTGTGGCTGGGCAGCAGTACGGTGGCGACCAGCTCCGACAAGGGGCAGACCTGGCTCGCGAACCCGCTGCAGGGTGAGCTCGGCTCGGACCGGCAGTGGGTCACCGCGACGAGCGGCGGCCGGGTCTACCACGTCGTCCACCAGATCCCGACCGGGCTCTGGGTCTCGCGTTCGGTCGACGGCGGGTTGACCTACCCGCAGCACAACCTCGCGGCCAGCGTGCTCGACCAGACCGGCTGCATCTGCCCGCCCGGCAACATGGTCAGCGAGGACGGCGGGCTGACCGGCGACAAGGTCGGCGGCGTCTACTCGACGAGCACCGGTGGCGTCGGCTTCTACCGCTCGGTCAACGGCGGCCTCACCTTCACCAACACGAGCCCCGGGCCGGCCTCGTCGGCGACCACCAGCAACGCGTTCCCGAGCGTCGCGGACGGCGGCAACGGCAAGCTCGCCGTCGTGTGGGAGGCCGACACCGGCAGCTCGACGGTCTGGCTCAACACCAGCAACGACTTCGGCGCCACCTGGGGCACGCCGCGGCAGATCGTGACCAGCGGCACCAGCCTCTACCCGTGGGTCGCCTACCAGGGCAGCAAGATCGCGGTCTCGCTCTACCACACGAGCGCGAGCGGCAACCCGGGCTCGGTGAGCTCGAGCGCGCAGTGGTTCGAGAGCTTCCTCGAGTCGACCGACGGCGGCGCGACGTTCAGCGCGTTGCAGACCGCCGACCCGACAGTGGTGAAGACCGGCCCGGTCTGCACCGACGGCATCAACTGCAGCTCCGACCGCGAGCTCGGCGACTTCCAGCAGGTCGCGATCGACGGTGCCGGCCACGCGGTGATGTCCTACTGCCGGTCGATCGACAACAACAGCAACACCGAGATCCGGTTCGTCAAGGAGGCGTAGCCGCTAGGAGGGATCCTCGTCGTCGAACGACTTGGGCACCTTGCGGATGTGCTTCGTCATCGAGCGGAACAGCAGCAGCGACACGAGGACGAGCGCGAGGATCACGAGGAAGCCGATCACGACCGCAACACCTCGCGCACGCCGGCGAACAGGTCGTCTTCGGGGGTCGGCGCCTCGAACTCGCAGCGGGCGAGCTGGTAGTCCTCCGTCGGCCAGGCCTTCGCCTGCAGCTCGGTCGGGCAGGCGAACCAGAACGACGTCGGATCGACCTGCGTCTCGTGCGCGATCAGCACTCGATCGCGGACGTCGAAGTACTCGCCGCACGGCACCCGGGTCGTGATCCGCGCCCAGTGGTCGGCGCTCTCCTCCCACTTCTCCAGGCGCTCGCTGTACGGCGATTCCAGGCCCGCCTCGACCATGACGTCGTGCAGCGCCTCGAACCGCCGCTTGTGAAAAGTCATGTGGTAGTAAAGCTTCAACGGCTGCCATGGCTCGCCGGTCCCCGGATAGCGCGACGGATCGCCGGCCGCGTCGTAGGCCTCCATCGAGATCCGGTGGCACATGATGTGGTCCGGGTGCGGATAGCCGCCGTTCTCGTCGTACGTCGTCATCACATGCGGCCGGAACGTCCGCACGATGCGCACCAGCGGCTCGGCCGCGATCTCGAGCGGCTCGAGCGCGAAGCAGCCCTCGGGCAGCGGCGGCAGCGGATCGCCTTCCGGCAGGCCGGAGTCGACGAAGCCGAGCCAGGCGTGATGCGCGCCGAGGATCTGGATGGCGCGTTCCATCTCCTGATGGCGGACGCCGGCGAGGTTCGCGACAACGTCCGGGCGGTCCATCGCCGGGTTGAGGATCGACCCGCGTTCACCGCCGGTGCAGGTCGCGATCAGGACTTCGACGCCTTCGCGGACGTAGCGGGCGACGGTCGCCGCGCCCTTGCTCGCCTCGTCGTCGGGGTGGGCATGGACGGCCAGCAGCCGGAGCGTCTCGTCGGACACAGGCCCATTGTTCCGTGGGTAGCCTCGTGAGTCATGAGTGAGGGTGTGACCTGGCTGACCCAGGAGGCGTACGACCGGCTGCAGGCCGAGCTCGAGCACTTGTCCGGGCCCGCCCGTACCGAGATCACCGCGCGCATCGCGGCGGCCCGGGCCGAGGGCGATCTCAAGGAGAACGGCGGCTACCACGCGGCCAAGGACGAGCAGGGCAAGATGGAAGCCCGCATCCGCCAGCTCACCCAGTTGCTCCGCGTCGCGCGGGTCGGTCAGCCCGAGGCGGCGATCGCCGGCGTCGCCGGCCCGGGCATGGTCGTCACCGTGGCGTTCGCCGACGGCGACGAGGAGACGTTCCTCATCGGGTCACGGGAGGAAGCCGCGGTCAGCGACATCACGGTCTACTCGGCGCAGTCACCGCTCGGCGTCGCGCTGACCGGCGCGAAGCCCGGCGACTCGGTGAGCTACACCGCCCCCAACGGCCGCGACATCACCGTCAAGCTGGTGGACGTCAAGCCCTACGGCACGTAACGACGCCGGGCGCCCGAGCAATCGCGCGTCTGTTCGCTTCTAGGCGAACCAGCGCGCGATTGCCGTCCGTCAGTCGAGAGCGATGGGATAGCCGACGGCCTTGAGCCGGTCGAGGACCGCGGCACAGTGATCCGGCCCGCGCGTCTCCAGCTGTACGGCGACCTCGACTTCGTCGAGGTGCAGCTTCGGCCCGGTCCGCACGTGTTCGACGTCGAGCACGTTGGCCTCCGACGCCGCCAGCTCGCCGAGCAGCTTCGCCAGCTCGCCGGGCCGGTCGGGGATGCGCAGCCGGAACGACAGGTAGCGGCCGGCCGCGGCCATGCCGTGCCGCAACACCCGCAGCAACAGCACCGGATCGATGTTGCCGCCGGAGAGCACCGCGACGACCGGCGGCTCGAACAGCTCGGGTTGATCCATGATCGCGGCGACGGCGGCGGCGCCGGCCGGCTCGACGACGAGCTTCGCCCGCTCCAGGCACAACAGCAGCGCCTGTGACAGCGACTCCTCGGACACCGTCACGATGCCGTCGACGAGGTCGCGCACCATCGCGTAGGTGAGGTCGCCAGGGCAGCCGACCGCGATGCCGTCCGCGATCGTCGCCATGCTGTCGAGCGGCGTGGGCCGGCCGGCCGCGAGCGAGCCCGGATACGCCGCCGCACCGGCCGCCTGCACGCCGACCACGCGGACGTCCGGTCGGGCCGCCTTGATCGCCGCCGCCGTCCCGCTGATGAGGCCGCCGCCGCCGACGCTGGCGACGACGGTGCGCACGTCCGGCGCCTGGTCGAGGATCTCCAGCCCGACGGTGCCCTGGCCGGCCACGATGTCGGCGTGGTCGAACGGGTGGATCAGGACCGCGCCGGTCTCCGCGCTGAACTGCGCGGCGGCGGCGAGCGACTCGTCGACGGTCACCCCGGCGAAGCGGATCTCCGCGCCGTACGCCCTCGTCGCCTCCACCTTCGGCAGCGGCGCGCCGGCCGGCATGAAGACGGTCGACGACGTACCGAGCAGCGAGGCGGCGAGCGCGACGCCCTGCGCGTGGTTGCCGGCGCTCGCCGCGACGACGCCGCGGGCCCGCTCCGCCGCGGACAGCCGGGAGATGCGGACGTAGGCCCCGCGGATCTTGAACGAACCGGTGCGTTGCAGGTTCTCGCACTTGAGCAGTGCCGGCCCGCCGACCCGTTCGGACAGCGGCCGCGAGCCCTCGACCGGTGTCAACCGGGCGACGCCGTCGAGAAGGTCGCGCGCGGCCTTGATCTCGTCGAGCCCGACGTACGACGTCACTGGGCGATCCTCGTCCCTCGATCGGCGTTGGCGCCGGAGCCGAATGCGAGCACGGCCGCGGTGAATCCGTGCACGTGGTTGCGCCCGCCGACCGGCGCGATCTCGCCCGCGGCGAAGAACCCGGCGATGTCGGCGGTGCCGAGCCCGGACTGTACGGCGATCAGGTCGTGCGCGGGATCGGGGAACAGCGCGGCGCCCCGGCCGTTGCAGGAGAACAGCAACGCACCCTCGACCGTGTCGAGGCTGTTGCCGGCGCGGAACCGGGCGAGCACCGTGCGCAGATCCGTCGCGGCGGCGGCCGCGTCGCGCAACTGGAACTGCACGGTCCGGCCGACCGGCACGAGGTCGCCCACGATCAGCCCGCCGCGCACCTCGTCGACCCCGGCGATGCCGCGCACGAGGAAGTCGCCCTGGCCGTGGTCGTCGGCGTACTCGTCGATCGCGATGCCGATGTCGAGCCCACTGGACGCGAGCGCCTGGTCGGCCGGCTCGAGGTCGCCGAGCAGCGACTCCAGCTTCTCGATCGCCGAAACGCCGGCCAGTTCGAGCAGCACGTTGCCGTCGGCGGCCGTGACCGTCATCTCCGGCCCGACCGGGCGGCAGCCTTGGCTCACGACCGTACGTACGCCGACCGGCCCGCCCAGCAACACTCCGACCGCGCCGCGGTCGAGCGTCTCGCCGCCGAGGAACAGCCGGGTCGAGCCGCGCCCGTGCAGCCCGGAGGCGAGACCGCCGACGAACGGCAACCCGGCGAGCGAGTCGTTGGACCGCTCCACGAACCCGTCGATCGGGAACGACCACGGATCCGCGAGCAGTACGGCGACGACGTCGTCGTCCTGGCGCTCCGGCAGCCCGACGACGGCCATCCCCTGCTCGGACGGCATTACTTCGAGGTGAAACGTCCGGATGTGCACGTCCGGGAGCACCGCGCACCACACCGCGACCGCGGAGGCGGCCTCGACCGCCGTGCCGCCGCCGATCACCCCAGGCGCGGTGCAGCCGATCGTCGACCGCGCGCCGGTCAGCGCGCAGGCCCGCTCGCCCGCGGCGGTGATCGCGTCGTCGTCCACTCCGCAGACGAAGACGAGGGCGAGGTCGGGCGTGCGGCCGGCTAGCGGCGCGAGCGCCTGATGCGCCGCCGACTCGGCCGCGGCGACGAGGTCGGCGTCGACCGCCAGCCCCGCGCCGAATCGTGCCATGCGGACAGTCTGCCCCGCCGACGTAACGTGGGCAGATGAATGCCCCACAGACTTTGGGCGACCTGCGCGCTTCCGGTCACCGGCAGAAGTCCGTCAAGGCCGAGCTCCGCGACAACCTGCTTGCCCGGATGTCCGCGGGCGAGGATCGCTTTCCCGGCATCGTCGGCTTCGACGAGACCGTGCTTCCGCAGGTCGAGCGCGCGCTGCTCGCCGGTCACGATCTCGTGCTGCTCGGCGAGCGCGGGCAGGGAAAGACCCGCCTGATCCGCACGCTGGTGCAGCTGCTCGACGAGCACACGCCGGTGATCGCGGGTTGCGAGATCAACGACCACCCCTACGCCCCCGTCTGCACCCGGTGCCGCCGGCTCGTCGCCGAGAAGGGCGAGCAGACGCCGGTGACGTGGAAGCCGCGCGACGAACGGTTCGCGGAGAAGCTCGCGACGCCGGACGTGTCGGTCGGCGATCTCATCGGCGACGTCGATCCGATCAAGGTCGCGGAGGGCCGGATCCTCGGCGATCCGGAGACGGTGCACTACGGGTTGGTGCCGCGGACCAACCGCGGCATCGTCGCGATCAACGAGCTGCCCGACCTCGCCGAGCGCATCCAGGTCGCGCTGCTCAACGTGCTCGAAGAGCGCGACATCCAGGTGCGCGGCTACACGTTGCGGCTGCCGCTCGACCTGTTGCTGGTCGCGTCGGCGAACCCCGAGGACTACACGAACCGCGGCCGGATCATCACGCCGTTGAAGGACCGGTTCGGCGCCGAGGTGCGGACGCACTACCCGCTGAGCCTCGACGACGAGCTGCATCTCATCCGCCAGGAAGCGGTCGTCGGCTGGGGCGCCGACGCGGTGTCCGCGGCGCTGCCGGATCACCTCGTCGAAGTGGTCGCGCGGTTCGCCCGGCACGTGCGCGAGTCGCCGGCCGTCGACCAGCGCTCGGGGGTGTCCGCGCGGTTCGCCGTAGCGGCAGCCGAGACGGTCGCGGCGTCCGCCGTACGACGTGCGGCGCTGGCCGGCGAGGACGCCGCGGTCGCGCGGATCGCCGACCTGCCCGCGATCGTTCCGGCGATCCAGGGCAAGGTCGAGTTCGAGTCGTCGGAGGAGGGCCGGGAGGTGGAGGTACTCGACCATCTGCTGCGCCGCGCGACCGCCGACACGTTCCGCGCCCGGCTCGGCACTGTCGACCTATCGGCGCTCGTCGCGCGGTTCGACGACGGTTCCATCGTCGAGACCGGCGAGCTGGTGGCGGCGACCGAGCTGCTCGCCGCCATCGGCCCGATCGACGGTCTCGCGAAGATCCTGGCCGCGCTCGGTATCGACGACGTCGACTCCCCCGGCCTCGCCGCGGCCGGCGTCGAGTTCACGCTCGAAGGCCTGTATTTGTTGCGGCGGCTGTCGAAGGAGTCGGTCGACGACAAGGTGGTGTACGGCTCGCGATGACCCGGTCGCGGTACGGCGAGTGGCGCGGCGGAGGTGATCCGCTCGCGCCGCCGTACGACGTCACCGAAGCACTCGACGAGCTCGGCGAGGACGTGCTCGGCGGGTTGACGCCGGCCGAGGCCATGCGCCGGCTGATGCGGCAGGGTCTCGGCGACCGGCGCGGTCTCGACGAGTTGCTGCGCGACGTACGCAAACGGCAGCGGGCGGCGCGCCGGGCCGGCCGGCTCGACGGCACTCTGGAAGAGGTCCGCGAGCTGCTCGACCGCGCGCTGACCGCGGAGCGCGCGGCGTTGTTCCCGGACCCGTCCGACGACGCGCGGTTCGCCGAGACCCGGCTGGATGCGCTTCCCTCCGACACCGCGCGGGCGGTGCGCGAGCTGAGCGACTACGAGTGGCGATCCGCCGAGGCGCGGGCGGCGTACGACGAGATTCAGGAGTTGTTGCGGCGCGAGGTGCTCGACAGCCAGTTCCGCGGCATGAAGCAGGCGTTGCAGTCCGCCGACCCGGAGTCGATGGCGCGGGTCCGCGAGATGATGCAGGCGCTCAACGACATGCTCGACGCGGATGCGCGTGGCGAGGATGTGTCGGAGCAGTTCGCGTCGTTCATGCGCGAGTACGGCGAGTTCTTTCCGGACGATCCGCAGACGCTGGACGAGCTGGTCGACTCGCTCGCGCGGCGGGCGGCCGCGGCACAGCGGTTGATGAACTCGCTGTCACCGGAGCAGCAGGCCGAGCTTGCGGACTTGATGATGCAGGCGATGGCCGATGCCGGGCTCGCGTCGGAGATGGGCCGGCTGGCCGACCAGTTGCGCGCGCGCCGTCCGGAGCTCGACTGGGGTGGGCGCGAGCAGATGCGCGGCGGTTCCCGGCTCGGGCTGGGTGACGCGACGACCGCGCTGGAGGAGATCGCCGATCTCGACGAGCTCGAGGCGGCACTGTCGCAGGACTACGCCGGTGCGTCGCTGGACGACGTCGATCCCGAGCTGCTCGAACGCGCTCTCGGCCGTAACGCGGTCGATGACCTGGAGTCGTTGCGCCGGATTGAGCGCGAGCTGCAACGCCAGGGTTATCTGCAGCGTGCCGACGGTGAGCTGCAACTCACCCCGCGCGGCCTGCGCCGGCTGGGCGAGAACGCGTTACGCCGGATCTTCGCTCGGTTGCATGCGGGCGGTCGGGGCGATCACGAGATGCACGACGCCGGCGCGGCCGGCGATCCGACCGGCGCGACGCGCAGGTGGGAGTTCGGCGACGAGCAACCGATCGACGTCGTACGCACCGTGCGAAATGCGGTGTTGCGCGGCACGTCTCCGTTGCGGTTGCAGGTGGACGACTTCGAGGTGGTGGAGACCGAGCGGCGGTCCGGCGCGTGTGTCGCGCTGCTCGTGGACCTGTCGTACTCGATGGCGCTGCGGGGGACGTGGGCGGCGGCCAAGTCGACCGCGATGGCGCTGCACACGCTGGTGTCGACGAAGTATCCGCAGGACGCCATCCAGGTCATCGGCTTCTCGAAGTACGCGCGCGTGTTGCAGCCGGCGGAGCTGGCCAGCTTGTCGTGGGACATGGTGCAGGGCACCAACCTGCAGCACGGGTTGATGCTGGCGTCGCGGCACCTCGCTCGGCATCCGGATGCCGAGCCGGTCGTGCTGGTGGTGACCGACGGCGAGCCGACCGCGCATCTGTTGGCGGACGGCAGCGCATGGTTCGACTGGCCGACGCACCCGGAGACGCTGGCGGTGACGATGGCCGAGGTCGAGCGGATCACGCGGCGCGGCGCGACGATCAACATCTTCATGCTGGACGACGAGCCGGGGTTGGTGCGGTTCGTGGAGTCGGTGGCGCGGCGCAACGGCGGCCGGGTGTTCGCCTCCGATGCCGAGCGGCTCGGCGAGTACGTGGTGAGCGACTACATCCGAGCCCGCCGCGGCCGCGCGGCGCGGGCGCTCTGACACGTTGCGAACACGATTACCTAGAGGCGCGCGAGCAGCTCCGCCTTTTTCGCACCGAATTCCTCGTCAGTGAGAATGCCGGCGTCATGTAGCTCTTTGAGCTTCGCAATCTGCGCTATGACATCAGGTCCCTCAGACGCGACCGGCGTCGCGACCGGGGATGCCTGCGCACGAGAGATGGCGTCGCGGATCGCGGGCACGACACGTTTAGCGTCAGTCTTGTCCACGTTCTCGATCGATTGTGTGGCGCCCGCCACCGTTAGGTTGATCGCAGCCCACATCAGACCACCCGTCATGCCGACGGAAGTCAACTGCTGGAGTCGGAACTCCTCGAGTCCCTTGTTGATCACGCCGTGGAAGAGGAACACGACCCTGCGGTCAGTCAGGGCTAGAAGGCCGTTTCCGCGGCCCTTCAAGAGGCCCCCCGTCAGCTCTTCGACGACCTCGCCCTGTTGGAGGTACTCCGCAAGGTGTTTCATCTCGTTCTTCATGCCGAACTTGTTCTTGACGCGGCTGTACGCGGCAGCAATGTCCGGACGAAGTTGCAGTTCCGGCATGTCCGTCCTTCCGTCCTCAGTGTCTTACGCAACACCGCTTTGAACTATTGGATCGAACCCTCACAACTGGCTGAGGTGGGAACGGGGACTCCCCCGTACGACGACTGGCCAGTTGGGTCCTGTTGAACCGGCGTCGCGCGAACGCCCGGGAACGAGACCCAGCCCGAATCATCTGCCATGTGAAACCAGACATCGCTGTTCCAGGGCGCGGTATTGGTTGGGTACGCCGGTCGGCTGTGCACCCAGCCGTTCACGTCGAAGGCCAGGTTGCCGGATAGGCGGGCTTGTACCTTGGAGTTGATGTTCGGCTCTGCTCTGACGGTCGCCCCGTAGGGCTGCCAACGGTTTTGCGCATAGATCTGGAAAGCATCACAACCGCCAGAGAATCCGACGACCCCGGCCGGCAACTGCTCATGTGCCCATGGCCTGTACTTCCACCACCATGGGGAACTGCTCGCCGCGACCACTGTGAGAATCGCTGTCACGACCAGACCGAGCTTGAATTCGGTCGACAGCGCCGAGGCAGCCACATCCGCATCTTACGTCGCCGATTCGCACCGACAGTGTGACCGGTATGCAACTAGGTTTCGCGGAGCAGCACCATGCAACGACGCGGCCTGGGCGATTAGAAGCAGGGACGAGGTCGGTGCGAGAGGCTCAGAGCAGGAATGCTGCACACTAGGGCGAAGTCTCGCGCACGAAGACGGCGAAAGGCGGCTTGCGATGGCTCGATCGGGACGGCGACGGTTGACGCTGCCGGAGACGTCGGCGTCGGACGCGCCGCCGCCGGCGAGCCCTCGGCGCGCGCTGCGGCCCGCTGCCTGGGGTGGTGGCATCGGCCTCGTCGTCATCGCGGCCGGCCTGATCGTGATCGGCATCGGCTGGAACGGCGCGGCCGGCGCCGGCGGCCAGATCAACCACGTCACCGACCTCCGCGCCCAGCTGCCGTGGCTGCTCTCCGGCGGTCTCCTCGGCCTGGCGCTGGTCGTGTTCGGCGCCGCGCTGGTCATCGTGCACAACGCGCGGGTCGATCGGTCGCGGCTCGAGGTGAAGCTCGACGAGCTGGTCGACGCGGTCAGCCGCGGCGGCGAAGCCGCCGCGGCACCTGCCTCCGCCGCCGGCCTCTACGTCGCCGGGGGCGCGTCGTACCACCGCCCGGACTGCCGGCTCGTCGGGGGCCGCGACGACGTCCGCTACGTCACGCTCGCCGAGGCGGAGGGCGCCGAGCTCCGCCCGTGCCGGGTGTGCAAGCCCGAGGCCGCGGAGACCCTCGCCCGCTAGGGCGCGAGCGTCAGCCCAGGTAGGCGGCGCGCAGGTCGCCGGTCTCGTGCAGTTCCTTGCCACGACCGTCGAACGTGATCGTGCCCTTCTGCATCACCAGCGCCTGATCGGCGTACGGCAGCACGCCGACGTTCTGCTCGACGATCACGACCGTCGTACCGTCGTCGTTGATCTGGTCGACCACCTGGAACACCGTCTGCGTCAGCTTCGGTGACAACCCGAGCGACGCCTCGTCGATCAGCAGCAACCGCGGTTTGCTCATCAACGCCCGGCCGATCGCGAGCATCTGCTGCTCGCCACCGGACAGCGTCCCGGCGAGCTGGTCGACACGCTCTTCGAGCCGCGGGAAATAGCCGAAGACCTTCGCCATCTGCTCCTTCAGCACCGACCGGCGGGTCCACGCACCGAGTTCGAGGTTGGTCTTCACCGACAGTTGCGGGAAGACCCGGCGGCCCTCCGGGGACAGCGAGACGCCGCGCTTGACGATCTCCGCCGCCGACAAGCCGGTGATCACCGCGCCGTCGAAGCGCACCTGCCCGCCCCACGTCTTGAGCAGGCCGGCGATCGTGTTGACCGTCGTCGACTTGCCCGCGCCGTTCAGCCCGAACATCACCGCGGTCTCACCCTCGGCGACGGCGAACGAGACGCCCTGCAGCACCGGCACGCTGCCATAGCCGGCGCGCAGGTCCTCGACTTCCAGCAGCGGGGTCGTCACGACGCCTCCTTCCGCGGCCGGCGCAGACCGCGACGCGGCGCGGGCGACGCGGGCTCGCTCGGAGCGGCGTCGGCCAGCTCCTCCGCGGCCGCTGCCTGCTCCGCCGGCGCCTCGGTCTGCTCCAGTGCCTCGGGCGCTTCGCCGCCGAGGTACGCCGCGACGACCTCGGGGTGGTTGCGCACGTGCTCCGGATCGCCCTCCGCGAGCAGCTTGCCGAAGTTCAGCACGTAGACGTAGTCGCACACGGCGGCCACCAGCGGCACGTGGTGCTCGATCAGCAGCATCGTCACGCCGAGCGCCTGGCGCAACGCGAGCAACCGGTCGCCGAGCTCGTGCGACTCCTCCGGCCCCATCCCGCTGGACGGCTCGTCGAGCAGCAGCAGGTCCGGATCGCTTGCGAGCGCGCAGCCGAGCTCGAGCAACTTCAACGTGCCGTACGAGAGGCTGCCGAGCCGCCGATCGCGGAACGCGCCCAAGCCGAGCAGCTCGAGGATCGCGTCGGCATGTGCGGTGAGGTCCCTCTCCCGCTGCCGTACGGCGCTCGCCCCGGTCAGCGCGAGGAACGGCCCGTACCCCGCCTTCGTGTGCTGCGCGGTCAGCAAGTTCTCCAGCACCGTCTCGGACTTGACCATGCCGACGTTCTGGAACGTCCGGCCCATGCCCATCGCGGCCTTGCGATGCGGTGGCACTCGGGTGACGTCCTGCCCGCGATACAGCACTCGACCGGCGTTCGGCTTGTAGAAGCCGGTGATGCAGTTGAACGCGGTCGTCTTGCCGGCACCGTTCGGCCCCATCAGGCCGACGATCTCCCACTCGTTCACCGCGAGGCTGAGGTTGTCGATCGCGGTCAGGCCACCGAACCGAATCGTCAGGTCGTGCACCTCAAGCACGGACACTGTCGCCACCCCCGAGTGCGGCGCCGGCCGCGTCCCCTTCGGCGTGCAACGAGAACCGCTTGCCGCTGAACCATTGGGTGAACGGCCGCAGCACCTGCCCGAGCCCCCCCGGGTTGAAGATGACCGTCTGCAACAGCAAGACCGCGCCGATGATGTTCTGCACGTACTGCTTGTGATCGGTGTACCAGGTCAGCCAGCCGGTGTGATGCGCGAAGCCGGTGAGCAGTGGGTCGAGCAGCGCGAAGAACGCCGCCGCCGCGATCACGCCGGCCCGGTTGCCCAACCCGCCGACGACGACCATGACGACGAAGATGAGCGCGAGGCTGAACCCCGCGCCGGAGGTGAAGTTCTTGTCCGAGAACTCCTGCGACCAAAACGTGTAGACACCACCGGCCAGCCCTGCCATCGCGCCAGATAGGACGAACCCGAGCAGCTTGTAGCCGAGCACGTTGATCCCGAACGCCGACGCGACGAGCTCGTTGTCCCGCAGCGCGATGAGCCCCCGACCGACCTTGCTCCGCCGGATGCACACGTCGATGTAGATGCAGACCACGACCATCGCGAGCGCGAAGACGTAGAACGCGAAGTTCCCCTGCAACGCCGTCGGTCGGTACGCCGGGATCCCGGCGTCCTGGCCGTTCAGCGACGGGATGGTGAAGATGGCGTCGGCGGTGACGCTACCGAAGACCAGCGTGACGAGCGCGAGGTACAGGCCGCGGATGCGCAAGGCGATCGCGCCGAGAAACACGGCAGCGCCGGCCGCGACCAACGCGCCGGCGAGGATCCCGATCGCGAACGTGAACGGGTCGGCCGCCGTGGTCCCGGTGTTCACGACGTTTGCCGCCGTCAGCGCACCGATACCGAGAAAGGCTTGCTGGCCAAGGGAAATCTGGCCGGTATAGCCGACGAGCACGTTCATCGACAGGCCGACCATCGCGAAGATCGCGGCGTAGATCGCGTCGTTCGTCCACTCGTCGGACTGATACGGCAACGCCAGCACGAGCGCGAGCACCGGCAGCAGGAGCAGCCCGCGCAGCGCCCAGCCGCGCAGTGACACGCGACCTTGATCGGACAGGTGGTCGAACCCCGTCAGCACTTCGGTCTGCGCCGCCATCAGGCTTCCCGGCCAAGGAGCCCGCGCGGCCGGATCAGCAGCACGAGCAACAGGACTGCGACGACCGCCACCTCGTTCTGCGCTGCCGGCAGGCTGTTCAGCCCCGGCACGAACGAGTGGTCGGCGTTCGCGAACGACTGGATCAGGCCGATGAGGAGGCCGCCGACGAACGCCCCGGGCAGGCTGGTCATGCCGCCCAACACTGCCGCGGAGAACGCGATCGTGAGAGTCAGCCCGGTGAACGCGCCCGGCGTGACGCTGCCGGAGGGCGGGACCGCCAGCAGCACCCCGGCGATGCCGCCCAGGAAACCCGCAATCCCCCAGGTCACCATCGACACCCGCTCGACCGAAATCCCGACGACGCGGGCGGCGGTCGCGTCTTGGCTCACCGCGAGGATCGCCGTACCGGTGTTGCTGTAGCGGAAGAACAGGAACGCGAGCACCGCGAGCACCGCGAGGACGATCAACTTGGCGACGTCCTGGTCGAGCACGACGACGCCGTCGACCTGGGTGACGTAGGACTGCACGTTGAGCACATCGCTGATCGTGCGCAACGACGCCGTCTGCGGGTACGGAAGCAGCCCTTCGGCGCCGATCAGGAACAGCGCTACGCCCACCGTCGCGACGACCAGTACGACCTTGGGTCGATCGAACAGCGGCCGGATCACGAGCCGTTCGGTCAACATCGCGACGAGCACGGCCGCCAATACGCCGATCCCGATTGCCAGGAAGTACGGCAATTTCGGCAGCCATCCGATGCCACGGTCGAAGAGGAACGCGACGACCGCGGCCACCGTCGCGAACTCGCCCTGCGCGAAGTTGAAGATGCGGTTGCTCTTGTAGAGGAGCACGAGGCCGAGGCCGAGCAGGCCGAAGGCCGAGCCGTCGGCGATGCCGGAGATCAGCGGGGTGATGAAGTTGATCTGAGTGCTGAACTCATCTGCCAGAACGCGCATCAAAACAGTCGCAGGTAGTTCGATCCGACAGTGTCCCAAGCGCCGGCCGAGCTTTGTCCCGGCTCGGTCTCGTTGCAGTTCACTTTCTGGACCCATGCACCCGTGCCGCCGAAATGCCCGCCATGGTTGCGGAAGTCGATCGGGACGTACGGAGCGGCCGGCACGACCGCGTGCTCGGTCGAATCGAGGAAGGTGCTCCGGGTCAGGTTCGCGGAGGCGTCCTTGAGCAGGTTCCAGAGCGCGTTCGACAGGCCCCACAACGCCCACTCGATGTCGTCGTACTTCGCGCCGTACGCATGCTTGAAGTCGTCCGTCGCCTTGTCGAGGCCGGGCGACGGCGCGAGGAAGTACGCGTGCCCGCTGATCTCGTTCTGGCTCTGCTGGCAGATGTACTGCGCGACGGTGATCTCGGTGTAGGTGACGCCGGGGCCCACCCAGTTCGCGACGGCGCCGGGCTGCTTGTAGTAACCCGCGGTCATGAACACGAAATAGCCGGGGGACATGTCCACGAACACGGTCTTGAACCCGTTCAGCGCGAGCTGCTGACCGAACTGGCCGGCGTCGCCCTGCATCGTGCTGCTGTTCTGGTTCTGGTTGTACTCCTTGTACGGGATATGCGCGGCACTCAGAGCCGCCTCGACGCCCTTGCGCGCGCCGACGAAGTTCGGGCTGTCGGCGGTGACGATCGCCCACTTCGCCTTCGTGCCGGGCATGTTCGTCGAATCGACGTTGGAGGCGGCCGGGTCGGCTAGGCCCAGCTGCTGCGCGTTCTTCAGCACCAGCGTCCCCTGCTGCTGGTACGTCAGCGACACGGCGAAGTAGTTGGACAAGCCGTTCAGGCCGTTGTCGGTCACGCCGGCAGACAGGTACGGGACGTTGTTCTGGTGGATATACGGCTCGGTCGCGCAGGCCTGGATCTGGTCGGTGCCGCCACCGCCGACGACGAGGAAGTCGCGCTTCGCCATCGCGCTGCACACCTGGCGCGCATGCGCCGGCGTGTACTGGTCGTCTTGGATCTCCGCGTTGACCCGGCGGCCGCAGACCGTGTGCCCGGGCTGCTGCCAGAAGGTGTTGCCGCCGGACTGGAACGAGCTGTTCGGGAACGGCGTGCCGGTGCCGGTCAGCGGGGCGTGCAGGCCGATGTTGATCGTGCTCGACGTGACGCCGGTCGTGTCGCCGCCGTGCGGGGTGCCGCAGGCGACGTTCCCGCCGCCGGTCGTGCCGCCGGTGCCGCCGGTCCCGCCGTTCAGCCCGCCGGTGCCGCCGGTGTTCGTGGTACCGCCGGTCCCGCCGTTGAACCCGCCGGTGCCACCGCTGCCGGGCACCGAACCGGTGCCGTTCGAACCCGGTAGGGCGCCGCCGCCGCCGATCGGTGCGCCGCTGCCGTCGACAGCCCCGCCGCCACCGCCGCCTCCGCCGCCGGCGGTGCCGCTCGCCTTCAGCGACTGCGTGGCGTCGGGCTTGAGCCCGCAGGCGGCGGTCAGCGCAGAGAGCGCGAGCGCGCCGGCGGCGACTCGAAGGGTGGTACGGCGGACGGTCATCGTGAACTCCTGGGGTGGGTGTCAGCCGCGGCGGACGGTGAAGGCATCGCTCCCGCGGTCGCGCAGGACTTGGTCGAGCTTGCTCCGACCCCCCGCGGTGACCGGAGAGCTCGGGTCACCGAGTACGAGCGAGACGATCAACATGAACACGCCGAGGAGCGCCGCGGCGATCCAGAACCCCGCCGGCGGCGCGGACGACGCCGGAAGCACCGCCGCGACCGGTGTCGTCGACGCGGTCGGTGACGGCGCGACGACCGGCGTCGGGACCGGAGCCGGCGACGACACGTCGCCGCCCGAGATCGGGCCCGGGATGCTGCCGCCGCCGGTCACCGGTTGCGGGTTGCTCCCGCCTCCGTTGTCGGTCGGCGGTGGCGGTGGCGGTGGCTCGGTGGGAAGCACCGTCGCCGGCGTGTAGGCCATCGAGGCCTTGACGGTGCTGGCGCCCTTGAAGACAAGTTGGAACGGAGCCGTGGTGTTCTTCGGATCCGGTACGACGACGACGCCGAGGTTCTGGTCGTCGACCCAGGTCTGCGCAATGGTCGGGATCGCGAACGTGTACACGTCGCCGGCGACGGTCGGCTTCACCCCGCTGGCGCAGTCGTAGGTCGGCTGGTCGGTGTAGTCGCCACCCTTGGGCGGGGTCGCCGGCCAACCGCGGGTCGGCAGGCAGGCGAGGATCGTCGCGTCCTGCTGCGCGAAGTTCGTCGCGGTCGGCTGGGTGTCGAGCGTCAGCGAGAACGAGAAGCTCTGCACGGTCGTGCCGGGCAGCAGCCCCGTGGTGTTGAACGCGAGCGCGGTCATCTTCGCCGGCGTCTTGTCGCCCGAGGCGTCCTGTGCGCCCGTGTAGGCGACCGCGAAATCCCCGTCCGGGACACCGCTCGGCTCGGACGGCGGCACCGCCGGCGGCGCGACCGGCGGGTTGGCCTGCTCGTAGGCCGTCTGCCAGAACCACGAGCCCTGGATGACGCTCGGCGTACTGGTCGCCGCCGCGGCATGCGAGGCAGGGAGCAGCAGCATCGTGCCGCTGCCGGCGATCAGGCCCGCAGCAGCCAGTTGGAGCAGCCGGCGCCCAGTTGCCGGTCGGGACATTGGCACCCGCCGTGGCTTCGACGTCACAATCAGGCAATCCTCCCCTATCCCCTCGATGCGATGATCACCGAGTGTGGCGCCGTCGGCAAGACGATGTCGCGCCGGCCACTTCCCGGGCGCCGTTGCCGGCACTGCCGCGCGAAGTCCGGGTGCTCGCCGTCGTCGCGTTCTTCGTCGCGCTGGGGTTCGGCATCGTCGCGCCCGCGCTGCCGTTGTTCGCGCGCAGCTTCCACGTCGGTACGGCGGCCGCGGCGGGTGTCGTCAGCGCGTTCGCGCTCCTGCGGATCGCGTTCGCCTTTCCGGCCGGCCGGCTGATCGACTCACTCGGCGAGCGGCTGGTGCTCGGCACCGGTATCGGCATCGTCGCGGTGAGCAGCGCGCTGGCCGGGCTCGCGCAGTCGTACTGGCAGCTCGTCGTACTGCGCGGCGCGGGCGGCGTCGGTTCGGCGATGTTCTCGATCAGCGCGATGAGCCTGCTGGTGCGCATGGTGCCGGCCGCGCAACGCGCCCGCGCCGTGGGCCTCTGGCAGGGCGGGTTCCTGCTCGGGGGCATCGCCGGCCCGGGGCTGGGCGGCGTGGTCACGGACGCGTCGATCCGGCTGCCGTTCTTCCTCTACGCCGGGACGCTGACCGTCGCGGGGTCGGTCGGGCTCGTCGCGTTGCGCGCGACGCCGCTGGCGGATCGCGCGAGCGCCACGGCCGCGGCCCGTACGACGCTGCGCGCGGCGCTGCGGATGCCGGCGTACCGGGCGGCGCTGGCGACGGTGTTCGCGGACTCGTGGGCGTCGATGGGGGTGCGCGCGGCGCTGATCCCGCTGTTCGTGAAGGAGAGCCTGCACGAGGGCGTGATCTGGACCGGCATCGGTTTCTGGTGCGTTGCCGGCGTGAACGGGCTGGTGCTGCTGCCGGCCGGACGGTTCGCCGACCGGGCCGGCCGCCGGCCGGTGCTGATCGGCGGGTGCGCGATTTCGGGTACCGCGTTCGTCCTGCTCGCGCTCGTCCCGACCCTGCCGATGTTCCTGGTCTCGATGGGAATCCTCGGCCTCGGCTCGGGGCTGCTCGACGTCGCACCCGGCGCGATCATCGGCGACGTCGTCGAGGGCCGCGGCGGCCCGGTGTTCGCGGCCTATTCGATGTCCGGCGACACCGCGAACGTGGTCGGCCCGGTCGCGGCCGGCGCGCTCGCGGAGTCGTCGTACGGTGCCGCGTTCGCCCTCACCGCGGGCATCCTCGGCGCCGCGACGGCGGCCGGCATCGCGATGCCGGAGACCCGCGGCCTTGCCGAATCGCGCGCCGCGGCGTCGGCGGCGCCGGGTGGGTCAGCCGAGGGCGGCGCGCAGGTCGGCGAGGAGGTCGTCGACGTGCTCGATGCCGACCGACAGGCGAACGAGGTCGCCCGGAACCTCCAGAGCGGAGCCCGCAGCGCTGGCATGGGTCATGCGGCCGGGGTGCTCGATGAGCGACTCGACGCCGCCGAGTGACTC
>Ga0070659_100000127_pt1 | contig 57549 bp, 50 predicted proteins | sample KBSC23metaG_FD_64666 | JGI IMG/M metagenome (GOLD analysis project Ga0070659, IMG submission 64666) | Corn rhizosphere microbial communities from Kellogg Biological Station, Michigan, USA - KBS C2-3 metaG | ecosystem: Host-associated > Plants > Roots > Rhizosphere > Soil ... | reverse complement strand
CATCGGGTCGTTGGGTGCGCCGGTGCCGGTGACGCCGCCGAAGTCGGTCGAGGGCGGCATGCCGGTGATGTTGTCCGGCGTGAACGTCATCGGGTCGTTCGGTGCGCCGGTGCCGGTGACGCCGCCGAAGTCCGTCGAGGGCGGCATGCCGGTGATGCTGTCCGGCGTGAACGTCATCGGGTCGTTGGGTGCGCCGGTGCCGGTGACGCCGCCGAAGTCGGTCGACGGCGGCATCCCGGTGATGCTGTCCGGCGAGAACGTGAGCGGATCGTTCGAGGTGCCACTGCCGGTGTAGTCGCCCGGCATCTCGCTCACGGGTGGCCTCCGTGCAGAAGGAGCCACGCCGCCGCGGCGAAGATCGCGAAGATCAGGAGCACGCCGAAGAACGCGGCGGCGGAGCTCCCGCCGTAACCGCGTACGACGACGCCGGTGGAAAGGTTGCGGATCGCTTTCGGTCGCAGAACGGCGCCGTCGCGCCAGTCGGCCTCCACCTGAATCCAGTCGCCGTCCACGAGGTGCCCGTCGAAGGCGAGCCCTCGGAGCTCGACGGGAATGACCGGCGCCGAGCCGCCGGTCGCGCAGAACACGAGCAGCGAGAACGACCACGTGAAGCGATACGTGTTACCCCACCGGCGTCCTTGCCTCGTCACCCCGTAGACGGGTCCGCGCACGACACCGCGCACCCTCGTCTCGTCGCTCACGGCTGCCCCTTTCCGCACGTTTGCCGGTAATGGTCGGGGCAGAGCAAGAACGTCGCAATCGGTGGGCAGCGTGCCCGGCGCGCGACTGTCGGCTATCCGACAATGCGGCTGCTCTGGAGGTCAGTCGAGCCCGGCGTCGTCGGCGTCCGGGGCGGCGGACTCCGGGTGCGCGGTTGCCGCCCCGATCGGTGGCTTGACGAGCGCGAGGTGACCGATCGCCCGCTGGCGTGGGAGGTCGGCCGACGGATGCGTGCTCGGGTACGGATCGACGACCGCGAGCTGGCTGGCGATGGCGACGAGGTCGGTGCGGCCGCGGGCACCCATCGTCTGGAGCAAGCGTGACACCCGGTTCTTCACCGTCCCGCGCGAGTAGCCGAGGCGTTCGGCGATCTCGGCGTTGTTCAGTCCCTGGGCGAGCAGTCCGAGCAGTCGCTGGTCGCGCGCGTCGATGTCCAAGTGCTCGGCTATCGAGGCGTCGGCGAGATGACGCAGCGCCGGGTCGATGAACGACCGGCGGGACGCGACCGCTCGGACCGCTTCCCGAAACGTGCTCGGCGGTGCGGCTTTTCCGACGAACCCGGCACACCCCACCGAGATTCCGCGACGCACCGCGATGCCGGTCGGTGTGCTCGTGACCAGTACGACGGCGACCTGCTGATTGCGCTGCAGTCGCGCGCAGGCGTCGTAGCCGTTCATGCCGGGCAGTTGCACGTCGACCATCGCGACCCGCGGATGGATGCGCTGCGCCAGGTCCAGCGCAGCCTCCGCGGTGCCGACCCCGCCGACCACGCGGAGGTCGGGATCGGCGACGAGCGCCGCAGCCAGACCTTCACGGAAGATCGGATGATCGTCGACCAGCAGCACTCGGATCATGTGGCCTCATCTCGGAACTTGCGCGTGGACAATGAGACCGGTCGGCTCCGCGTTGGTGACCGACAACCGACCGTGCACCGCCGTGAGCGCCCGCCTCATGCTGGTGAACCCGACGCCGCTCATCGCCGCTTCCGGACGCAGCGACAACCCCACACCGTTGTCGCTGATCGTCAGCGAAACCTCGCTTTCGCTGTACTCGAGGGCAACGGAGACCGCGGACGCACGGGCATGCCGCCAGGAGTTGCTCAGCGCCTGGTGCCCGACGCGGTACAGCGCGCGCTCGACCGCGACCGGCAGCTTGCGGATCCGGCCCCGTACGACGAACGGAATGCTGAGGTCGCTGTCGTCGCTGATCGATCGCGCGAACGCGCGCAGCGCAGCGGGCAGCCCGCTGCGGGTGTCCGGGACGAATGTCAATGCGCGGATCGACTGGTCAAGGGCCCACTTTCCTTGGTTCCCGACCGCGGCGATGCGTTCGAAACGCTCGGCCCACACCGAATCCTGCGGCAGTTCCTCGGCGGCGCGGCGCGCGAGGAGCATCGTCGTCACGAACGCTTGCCCGACGGTGTCGTGGAGGTCGAGCGCGATGCGCTCGCGTTCCGCGGCGAGCGCGCGGTCGCGCGCCGACTCGTGCATCGTCACGCGAGCCGCACCCTTGACGAGCGCTTCGCTCACGCCGGTCGCCACGGCCTCGAGGAACGGATCGGCCTTCGCGCCGGTCGTCGACACATGCAGCGCACCGATCGTGCGATGGCCGACGCGGAGCGGGACGCTGGCGCGAACGCGCGCTCCGACTGCCGGCAGCTTCGCGTGGTCGTCAGGCCACGACAGGCGGCGGGCGATGCTCCGGTCGGTGACGTCGATCCGGTCGACTCGCACGCCGCTCGACTGCAGCAGCGAGTTGAGCCGTCGACGTAATGCGCGCGGTTGGCACGAGTGCCCGATGACGTCACCGAGCCGGTAGAGAGTGTCGAGGCGGGCGACGTGCTCGCGCAGCCGGTCGATGAGAAGGCCGCGTTCGAGCGCAGCGGCGGCCGTCGCCGCAAGGCCCCGTACGGCGGTCGCCTCGTCGGGCGCCGGCTGCCAGCTGTGCCGGAACCCCGCGTACACGACGGTGGACACGACGTCCTCGACCACGAGCGGTACGAACAGATGCGTCTTCATCCGGTTCTTGCGCGTCGGGTCGACTTCCGAGAGCCACGGCACGTCCTCGAGGACTTGCGGATCGGGCGCCGTCTGCCACCGTTCGCGCATCTCGTCACGGAACGCGGTCGGAACTGCGACCGAGAGCGCTGCCTGACGGGTACGGCCCTTGTCGTCGAAGACCGTGACGTGATCGGCATCGCGATCGAGGATGCCGACGCCGCAGCGATTAGCGCCGAGCATCGTCCGGTATGTCGTCACCAGTGTCCGGTAGATGCCTTCGGCGTCCTGTCCCGAGACCAACCCCGCGATGCCTCCGGCCAGGCACTCGTTGAGATGCGCGCGTCGGCATTGCTCGCCGTACAGCTGCGCGTTGCGAACAGCGAGTCCGGCGTACGAGCCGATGAGTTCCAGGCCGGTGAGCTCGCTCGGCTGGCACACGCGTCGACTTTGGTAGTCGACGGCGAGCACGCCGCAGAGCTCGCGCGCGGCGAGCAACGGCACGACGACGACCGACTGCAGGCTGAACGTCTTGGTCACCAGTGGCGGGATCACGTCACTCTCCGACGCGTCCTCGATCGCCACCGCACGTCCGTCGAGGAGATCCCGCCGCACCGCGACGTCCGCGGGAATCTCGATGAGCGGCAGCGAGCGGAAACGTTCCCACAGGTCGTCGTCCGTACGCCGGCCGACGGCCACCGTTGGTTCCAACCATCGCCGATCCCGCAGCAGGAAGATGCTGCAGCGATCCGCGTGCGACACCGCGAGGCTCGTCTCGATGAGCAGCCGCAACACCGCGCGGAGTTCGAGCGTCGCGTTGAGCGCGAGCGGCAACCCGGCCAGAGCGTCCAGCGTCGACGGCGACGCGGACGCCCGGTCGGTGGCCAGTGTTAACTCCGTTGTCACGACCCCACCTCGCGTCTCTGGTGAAATAGCGACGTGATTGGCGGGTCCGTTACGCGTTGCGACGCAGGTGTTTCTCAGGCAGGAACGCAAACCGTGACGTCGAACATCAGCGAGGCGGGCGGCGGGAAGCTGCCGTACCGGTGCACGCAAACGCTGTCGCCGGGAGGCGGCACGTCGACCGGCACGCACTGGGTGAAGTACTGATTCACCGGCCAGACCGCGGTGCTTGTGACGCTTCCGCTGACACACGGTTCGTCCGCCGCCGCGGAGGTCAAACCGACCGCCGGTGCAGCCGACGCGATGAGCAAGACCAACGCATACGTAAGCCGCCGCATGAGATCCTCCTTGCTGGGAGTGGCTGTTGCGGCTGCTGTTAGGTCGGCTACTGGCCAGTTGTTACGGCGATTTGGCCACCTGGTCGGCGCCCACTGGGGTTTTCCGCGTACGCCGAGGACATCTGGCTACCGATCGTCGGCCGTTACCGACGGGTAGAGCGGTATGTCGCGATTACCCCTCTTGCGTGGAATGCGAAATGGGCGTCACTATCCACAGATCAGTTCGTTCACGACGTAGGACGCGTGCCGCGAGGTACGCGACACAAGGGGGCCGGTATGTCGTTACCCGCGGCGCACGAGATGGTCGGTGAGTACGGCGACGACGCTGCCCTGGTGCATGCGCACCGGGCGGGCGACGACGAGGCGTTCGACGCCCTGTTCCGGCGCTACTACCACCCGCTCGTCTCGTGGATCGAGTGGCGTTGTCACGACCACGCCCGCGCCGAAGACATCGCGCAGGAGACCTTTGCCGCCGTCGCGCGCTACATCGGCACCTTCGACTCTTCGCGTCCGATCTGGCCGTGGCTGCGTACCATCGCCGGCCACCTCGCGGGTCGCGCGAACCGTGCCGTGGGGGCGGAGACGCCCGTCGAGCGGCTACCCGAGCATCGCGAATGGTCGGACGTGATCGGCGAGCTCGACGAGCGTGCGGCGATGGCGTCGGCGCTGTCGAGGCTGCCGCGCCGTCATCAGACCGCGTTGTGGATGCGGTATGCCGAAGAGCGACCCGGACCGGAGTGCGCGGCCACGTTGAACATCACGCCCAACGCGTTCAACCAGCTGATCTGGCGAGCGCGGCGCCTGCTCAAGTCCGAGCTCGAGGCGCTGGGCCGCGGCATCGCAGCGATCGGGATGCTCCCGTTCGCGCTGCGGCGGCTCTGGCACCGCGTGAGCGCGAACATTCGCGTCGAAGTCGCGGCGAACATGTCGGCGAGCATCGCTGCCGTCACCCTTGTGGCATCGGGATTGTTGACGATTCCCGGGGCGCTCCAAAGCTCCGGTCCGGTGGCGAACGTCGACGCGTTAGGTCGCGTGACCACCGCCGCACACGCTCGAGAGGTGCCGGCGGCTCCTCGGCCAACTCACCGCCCGGCGGCACGCGCCGGCAAGGCCGTTCCGGCACATGTGCCAGCCGCGCGCGACGGCGGCGACGTTTCGGTGGGTGCCAACGCGGGAGGCGCGTCGTCGGGCGTCACGGTCGCGAAGAATCCCTTCCGCAGCGGCAACGAAGAGCAGGACGACACGTCGATCGACACCCCATGGGGTCCGATCGATCTCGGCGGCGATGTCACCGGCGGGCCCAATCGCAACATCTGCACCGTCGTGGACTGCAGCTGACGTTCGGCTGCGCTTGGCGAAGTTTGGCCACTTGGCACTAGTCAGCCTTTCTTGCGGTCGGCGAAGGTTGCCGACATCGCGCCCCCGGATCGGGCGGGCGCATGTTTGCAAGGAGGGGTGGCATGAGACTGATCGCACGAAGGCGATGGGCGTCGCTGTCCGCAGTGACCGCTCTCGCAGTAGCTGGCGCGATCGCGCCGGGAGTGTCGGCGTCCGCGGCGGAACCGGACGACTCGGGTGTGGTGGCGGCTTCGGGCTACGTGACGCTGAACCCGTTCCCCTCGGACTCGGGGCTGGTCCCGAACTTGAACAACGTCAAGCCCGGAAGCGCGGACCTCTGTGTGGATGGGGTCGTCGTCGACGACAGCCTGAGTCCGTACGTGTACGCCGACGGCGTGGAGAACCCCCTCACTGGGCTGTGCGTCGGGCTCGGTGGGCCCAGTCTTCATGCCGCGTTCAACTACTACGAGCCGTGTGTGGGCGCGGTCGGCCTCGCGGCCGGCTCGTTGAGCTTCTCGAAGCCTGACGTCCTCGGGGCCGGTCCGCCGGTGGACTCCGACGGCGACGCCAGCGAGTCCTTCTTCTGGGTGCGGGTGGGGCTGAGCGCGGTCTTGGTTGTGAACGATGTCGGGTTCAGCCTGCCGCAGCCGACGGTGGGAGAACTCTCGAACGTCGACGGTGGTGCGGTCGCGGTCTTCGCGCCAGTGCCTCCGGTGCCGAACTGCGTCCAAGGTGCGGGGGCGCTGAAGGCGTATGTCGTTGCCGCGGGAGCTTGGGCCTAGCGCCCGACTCACGGCAGCTCACGTTGGGGCCTCGATCATCGGTCGAGGCCCCAACGCTGTCGTGAGCGGTCCCGTAATGAATCGCTCCCGGCGCGCACTACTAAGGGTGTCGAAGCTGTTCTTTGAGGGAGTGCGATGAGCGCCTGGCCAGGCCGTCGGGTCCGCCGTATGCGTCGGTCGCTCGCGCTCGCCGTCCTCATGGTCGTCGTCGGAACGACCTCCGCAAGATCCGCGACGGCCGACGAGTCCGCTCTGGTCACTCCGAGTTCCGGCGGCATCAGGCTCGTCGGCGAGATCAACACGCACTGCAGCCTCGGAGGCGGTCAGGTGATGCCGGAGGGCGTCGACCCTGGTCTCGGCCTCCTTGTCCTAGTGCTTCCGTGCAGTCGACAGCTGGCAGTGTTCTCGACGGCGACGGGGCGTGAGCTCGCCGCGACCGACGTCGGCGATGATTCGGGGTTTGCGCAGTTGCCCGTCGACCCCGTGCGTCATCTCGTCTTTCTGACGGGATCTGGCTCATCCAGTGCGGCGAACCCGGCCGGCGCGGACGCGTCGACGGTCCGGGTCTACTCACTCAGCGCGCTGTTGGCTGGGCGGTCGCCACTCCAGGCCACGATCAGCGTGCCGGCGAACGCGCTGGTTCTGGCTGCCTCCTCCGGCAGTTTCACGACGTCGAGCAAGCCAGCAGGTGCCGGCAGCACCGGCCTCGCCGGCGATGTGTCGCTCGCGCCTACTGGCGGGGCCGTTGACGCTCAGACCGGGTCCTTTTACCTGACGCTGACCGAGAATTTCGGAAACATCTACTCCGCGACGTCGGCGCGAGGCCCAGGCAACCAGGACGTGTTCGTCGTAGGAATCGACGTCCGCGCGCGGACCATTCGATGGTCGATGCTGCTGGACGAGTGTTCGTCTCCGGCGATGGGCAACGGCACCGAACCGGTCGTCGTCGCGGGCAACCGTGGAGCGCGGATCGTCGCTGTGGGGTGCCTCACCGCGAAGGCGTCGCCTATCCCAGGCTCGTCGGGAGGCGGACAGGCCGACGGCGGCGTCGCGGGAACTGGCGTCTCGGCCACCGGCATCGGTTCGATGTTGAGCTACGGCGTCCCACTGACGTCCCAAGGCATGCCGGTACCCGACGGGGTGCGCTTCGCGCTCGGGCGGACCAACGCCCTCTACGGCGTTGCAGACCCGGAGAGCGGCCGGATCTATTGGGTGACGGCCCCGCCCTTCGGCTCCGGTGCGGCGTTCGATTCGGGGCCGGCGGCAGTCGCGTTCGACCCGGTGCACGACGCGTACGTCGCCGCGCCCACGATCGGCGGGCCGAATGTGGCGGACGGTACCGGCTTGGCAGTCGGAGCGGCGGGTGGTCACCTCTACGCGGTCGGGCCGCAGGGCATCGCCAAAGTGGACACGACGGCCAACGGGGGACAGGGGACCGTGTACCCCGGCTACTCCTGCTTCGCACGTTCGGTCGCGGTCGACGGCCACCTTCGCCGGTTGTTCGTCCGTCCGACGCCCTCCTGCGCACGGGCGGACCGCACCGGGCTCGATCCGCCGTACCTGCTGGTGTACCAAGACACGAGTCAGCAGGCGGCGGCGGCTCAGCCCATGCCACCGGACAGCTACACCCAGCAAGTCGACCCTGCAGCGCCGTCCACGGTCGCCGTTTTCAACGGGCACACGGAGGGGACCGGCGTACGGCTGCGGCTCGTGGGTGGCGCGAAGGGCGTGGTCCGCGGCGTGACTTTCGGGGCCTCGCATCCGTTCGAGGAAACGATCGAGCAGCACGCCGCCGCCTTCGACGGTGAGACGCACGAACTGGATCTGGGCGTCGCGCACCTGGCGGACCTCGACAATTACCACGCCGGTGCGTCGGCTGCCGGAGCTCTCGCGGACGGCACCACTGGCGGCCAGGTGACGTCGACGGGCGGCCAGTGGCCGTTCGACGTCCATCACGAAGCCGCATGTTCGGCGCCCGGCATCACCAGCGGAAGCACGACCGCCACGCAGGACGTGTATGCCCGCGTGGCGTGCCACTCCGGACAGTCCGGCGTGAGTGCTTTTGCCAGTGGTGGTGCTCTCGGCGTCGCACTGGTGGCTGCCGGGCAGGCGCGGGCGGCGGACGCCGCACCTGCCTCGATGAACATCGGACGTAGCGAGGTATCGGCCCGGGTGTGGCTCGACTCGCATGGCATCGCGTCGCAGGTCGACAGCGTCGTTCACGGCGTTACGGTCGGCGTTGCGCGGATCGAGACTGTCAGCGTCAGCGTCTTGTGCCGCGCGCGTGGTTTGCGTGGCACCGCGTCGTGCGACTTCTTCCGCCAGATTCTCGGTGTTTCCATCGACGGCGTTCCGACCGCTCCCTCCGGATGCACGGACAGGGTGAACGGCGTGCGTGTCGACCGAGGCTGCGGAGCATTGCAAGATGCGCTGAACGCGGTGTACTCGCCGTATCTCGTGTTCTCGATGCCGCTGCCCGACCGTCGGCCCGGGTACGTCGCGGGGAGCCTGGGCGGCTACCAGGCCGTCGCTCAGAAGGAGCTCTACGAGTATCTCCAGGACAGCCTCGTGAGCTACGACAGCTCGCTACAAATCCCTGGGCTGGAAATGCTCTACGTCAACGACAGTGCGCAATCGCCGTCGCGGCTGGATGTCCAACTGGCCGACGTGCAGTCCGAGGCCAGGCTCGGACTCAGCACGCAGGCGAGTTGCGCACTCGGCTGCGATCAGCGCCACGACAAGCCCCCAGTGCTTGGAGACCACAAGTCCGCGACGCCGATATCGCCGACGGCGGCCCTGGCGCGCCCTGCGGTCGACGGAGCGCCCGGCGACCTGGCTGATCGTGACGTCGCCGTTCTGCGCCGTGTGCTCGACGGATTGAGGTGGCTGGTTCGAACGCCCGGAGAGGCGGCACTGATCGCCTTGACGCTGGCGCTGCTGACCTCGCCGCTCGGATTGGCCGCGCGGCGGCGGCGACTCGATCTTCTGGACACGCCGTGATCGGCGCAATCGCGTAACAGCGGCGCAACGAGGCCGCCTAGTAAAGGTAACTGTCGATCGAAGCCGGGCCCGCGTGCGGCCGCGACTCGACCGCGACCGATTGGAGTGCACGATGACGCCTGAGAGAACAGCGACTCCCATGGGGCAACCGGGCAGGCTGCGTCTCGGTCGCCTCGCCGCGGCGATCGGGTTGGGTGTCGGGCTGCTCGCTCCGCTCTCGCACGCCGATGGAGCGGCTTCATGCGGGCACCGGCACCAGTCGGGACCATGGCTGACGATCGACTCGCCGTACACGACTCCGACGCTCGGCGTGGTGAGTGACAACACCCGTCCCTCGCTGGGGTGGGACGGAACGATGACGTTCACGGCGGTGGACTCAGGCGATCCGGCTCGGATGTTCGCCACTGACGGGACCGAGCTCGATCGCTCGACTGACGGCGGCTGCACATGGCGTAAGGTCTTCACGACCGGCGTCAACGGCCAGGACGGTCCGGCGGGCTACCGGATTTCGCGTGTGGTCATCGGAGGATCCGGGCCGTCGAGCCACGTGTACCTGCTGCTGCAGGTCACCACCGCATCCCTCGAAGCCGGTAACAACCGCAATCAGATCGCGACGAGCACTGACGCCGGCGCCTCGTTCACCGTCGGCGGAGACCTGATCCTTCCGCCGGCTCCGACCCCAGTTGGTCCGAGCGCTCCTGCCAGCTCCTGCTCGTGGGAGATCGCAGACGACACGAGCATCGATTTGGTGCCCGTCCCTGGCAACGCGCGGATGCTGTACTTGCTCTGCAACGCCAATCCACAGCCGGCGCTGTTCGTGACGACCGATTCCGCGCACACGTGGACGCGGGTGACCACGATCGGGCTGCCGTACTGGACCGGGTACGTGCCGTTTACGGTCGCGCAGACGTCGTCGCGGAGCCTCTGGGTGGCCGCGATCAGCGGCGCCACGACGAGTGCTCCCGGCGTGTGGCGCTCATCTGACGGTGGCCGCACCTTCGACGAAGTCTTCGCGTTCCCGTCCGCTACGCCGGGTCAGGAATCGAGTCAGGCGACTGTGCAGACGTTCCTGCCACCGCGCGCGAAACCTACATCGCTTCAGGTTCTCGCTGTGAACGAGGCGGCGATCGCGTTGTCGACGAACGCCGGGCGCAAGTGGTCGCTCATCCCAGCGCCGCCGGCGCACGGTACTCAGGCGGGACCGGTGATCAGCGCGGCGTTCGGTCCGCGGGCCGGCGAGATCACGGCGTTCACCGCGTACGGAGCGTCGTACTACTACCGCGGCGTCGGGCCGAGCGCTCAAGCCAGTTGTGGCGAGGCGACGCTTGCCTGGTCGTACTCCATCGCGAAGAAGCGTTGGACGAGTCTGGGTGCCCCGGCGATCACGCCCGCCCCAGGCGGTAGTGCGGTCTTCGGCGTGACGGCAAGCGGCGTCGGCAATAGCGCTGCCTTGTACGGCTTCCAGCCAGGTCTCAGCTCACCTTGCGCCGGAGGAACGGGGACGTTGAGCCCGCACATCATCGCGTACACCGGGCCTTGAGCGCTGCCCGCGGATCACGCGCGCCGTAACGAACCAGCGCCGAATCACGCTATTCCTCGCCAGCGGCAGCACCGCGAATTTCTTGCTTCGGGAAGGGACTGATGGAGCTCAAGAAGACGTTTCAGGCGCGAAGCTCCGTTGCCAGCGCATGCGCGTTGGTATCCCTGGGCCTGTCCGCCGGATGCGCAACCCATCCTCGACACCCGGCAGCGCTCGGCTCCCACTCGCCGCTGCCGGGCGTGAGCGCTACCGCATCCCCTTCTGCACCGGCACCCGGAACCGCGAGCCCCGCGGCGAGCGTGTTGCCGCACACCGACGGTTCGCCATCGCCGGCGGCCAACAACCCGACGGCGACTCCTACGCCGACCTATCCGCACCACGTCCAAGGGACGAAGGAAGCCCCGGTGACCGTGAAGCTCGCAGCGGCGTGCACCACACGCGGGTCGGCGCAGACGCTCACCGTGACGGCACCGGGCGGCTACTACCTCTCGACGGATGCGCAGTACAGCGACGGGAACGACGGTCGCAAGTACGGCGGCTACTACGTCGGCAAGATTCCGGCGAGCGGTAGCTACCGGCTGCCGTGGCTGGTCTCGCCGAAGGCGCCGATGGGCAAGGTCACCGTTTGGATCGCGGTCGAAGGCGGCCACCCCACCGAGACGGCATTCCGCCAGCCGACGTTCGTCGTAGCGAAGAGCTGCTGATGGCCGGCTCGTTTCCTCCGAGCGCAAGCAGGACCGGAGTGCTCCTCGTCGTCGGAGGGCTCGTCCTCGCCGCGTCGATCGGGGTCGCGCCACGGTTTCGCGACCAGACCGTCGGAGTGGTCGGCGGCGGTGACACGTCGTCGAGCCAATCCAACAATGCGCTGACGAACAACCCGAACGCGCCCGCTGCGCGGCACGGCGCGAACCAGCCGACAACGAACGACCCGCAACATCCGAACGCACAGAACGGGAATCCGAGCGCGTACTCGTGCGCGCCCGGCAAGAACGGCGGCGCCACCGACACCGGGGTCACCGCGACGAGCATCCAACTCGCCTCGACGGTCGCCGAGTCGGGTATCGGCGCGAGCTTCCTCGGCGATGCCCGCTTCGGTCTGATCGCGGTCGTCAATCAGGTCAACCGCGAGGGAGGAATCTGCGGTCGTCAGCTCAAGCTCGATCTCGTCGACGACGGCTGGAACGCGCGCATCGGCGAGACCGACATTCGCAACTACATCCACCAAGGCGTGTTCGCGCTCGCGGTCGTGCCGTCGTCCGAAGGCCTCAACCTGGCCGCGAAGGGCAACAACGGCGACATCGACGCCGCCGGGATTCCCGTCGTCGGCTCGGACGGCATGTTGAAGACGCAGTACGCCGACCCGTGGATCTGGCCGGTCGCGGCCTCGACCGTGTCGACCGCGCACATCGCCGCGAAGGAGATGTACGACGCCGGGACTCGCACGTTCGGTCTCGTGTACGACAAGGACTACCACTTCGGTCAGGAGGGGGCGGCTGCATTCCGGCACGCGATCTCGCTACTGCCGGGCGCGAAGCTGAAGGCCGACGTGGGCATCGTCTCCGGCCAGCAGGACTACAGCACCAACGTGTCGCAGTTCGAAGACGGGTGTGCGCCCTGCGACGGGACGTTCATGCTGCTGGAGCCCGACACCGCGATCAGCTGGATCCAGTCCGACCACAGTCAGAACCACTACGTGTTCGGCAAGCTGCAAACCGACGGCCCGCAGCCACTGTTCAACTCGAAGTTCGGGCAGGCGTGCGGTGATCTCTGCAACAACATGTGGGTCTGGACCGGATACCAGCCGCCGTACCCGCCGTTCACCAACAACACGGCCGACGTGCAGTACGTCAACGCGATTCGCAGCGTGAGCTCGTCCGCCGACACGGCAAATCAGTTCCTCGAAGGCGCGTACATCGGGATGAAGCTGCTCGTCGAGGCATTGCAGAAGGTGGGGCCGGACCTGACCCGCGCACGTCTGCGTGCCGTGCTCGACAGCATGACGTTCTCGTCCGGACTCACGAAGGACGAGCATTGGACGCCGAACGACCATTACGCCAACACGTCGATGCTCGGGTTCACCATCCAGGACTCCGGCGGCTTCAACGGATTCCAGTACAAGAACACGGGTTGGTTCGCCGACCCGTGGGCGACTCTCGACCACTGAGGCCAGACGATGATCCTCGCCTCCGGAATCGCCGGCCTGCCGAGCAAGGTCGGGATCGATGCGCTGCTCGCGATGCCGCTCATGGCGGTCTACCTGCTCTATGCGACCGGCATCGTCGTCATCTATCGCGCCTCACGGGTCCTCAACCTGGCGCACGGCGCGATGGCGGCCGTACCCGCGTACCTGTTCTACTCGCTCGCGAAGCACTCGGTGCCCGCGGTCGTCGCGGTGGTTCTCAGCGTGGCCGGGGGCGCGTTGTTCGGCGTCGTCGTCAACGCGTTCGTCGTACAACGCCTGCGTCCGCAAGGGCCTACCGCGCAGACGGTCGGCACCGTGGCAGTCTTCGCGCTGACGGTCGCGGTGCTCGCGAAGATGTACGGGACGGCTCCGCTCATCCCGGCCCGGTTGTTTCCGGATGGCGTGGTCCCGCTCGGTCACACCGGCCTGCCGTACGCGCAGATCGTCGTGTTCGCGATCGGAGCCGTCATCGTCGCGGCGATGTTCGCGATGTTCCGGTTCAGCGGGATCGGCCTCGCGATGCGAGCGTCCGCAGACAACCGGCGGGGCGCGCGCCTCATGGGGATCGACGTCGAGCGCACGACGACGGTTGCCTGGGCGCTCGGGGGGGGCCTCGCCGGTCTCGCCGGTGTCCTCGTCGGTACGACGACGAACATCCACCCCTACACGTTGCCGCTGCAGGTGCTGCCGGCGTTCGTCGCGGTCCTCATCGGCGGGATGGAAAGCCTGCCCGGCGCGATCGTCGGTGCAGCGGTGGTCGGGCTCGTCCAGGGCGAGGTACCGGCGATGTCGTCCGTGCCCGGCCTGTCGTCGGTCGCCGATTCGGTCGGGTTCCCGCAGCTCGTGTTGCTCATCGTGACGTTCGTCGTGATGATCCGGCGCGGAGCCCGGCTGACCGGCTCCCAAGTGCGGGGAGAGGCCACGATCGTCGCGTCGACCAGCCCGGCGCGCCGGCGATCGACGAAGCCGCGCTCGCGAACGACCGCCGCCCTGGTGGCCGTCGCGATCGTCGTGTTCCCGTTCCTGCCGGTTCCGTATTCGATCCTCGCCGACGCCACGCTCGCGTGCTTCTTCCTCGTCGCCGCGCTGTCGGTGGTCCTGCTCACCGGATGGGTCGGGCAGATCTCGCTCGCGCAAGCGGAGTTCATCGGGGTGGGCGCGTTCTTCACCGCGCTGCTGAGCAACCGCTTCCACGTCGGGTTCCCGCTCAACCTGCCGATCTCGATGGCCGTCGCCGCCGCGGCCGCCGCCGGTCTCGGCATGGTCGCGCTGCGGGTACGCGGTCTCTACCTGGCTGTCGCGACGCTGGTGTTCGCGTGGACAGCGGACACCTGGCTGTTCAACCAGTCGTGGCTGGGTGTCGACGGCGGCTCGGCGAGCGTGCGGCTGCACCCGCTTGGCAACCGCCACTACCTGCCGTACTTCGACTTCAACAACATCACGCTGGTGTTCCTGCTCTTCGCCGCACTCGCCGGTGCGGTGATCTACGCGCTGGCCAATCTGCGCGAGTCGAAGACCGGGCGCGCGCTGTTCGCGATTCGCGGCTCCGAGCTGGCGGCCGCCTCGCTCGCGATCAACGTCACCCGCTACAAGCTCTTGGCGTTCTTGCTCTCCGGAGCGATCGCCGGCGCCGCCGGCAACCTCTACATGGTCTATTACGGCGCGATCACCCCCGACGCCGTGAACTTCTTGGCGTCGCTGTTCGTGCTGTCGATCGCCGTCGTCGGCGGCCTGCAATCGCCGGGTGGTGCGATCGCCGCCGCGATCGTCTTCGCCGCACTCCAAGAAGTCTTCTTCCGGGTGCACGCGCTCGGTGGTTTCCTCGACATCGTCGCGGCGGCACTGCTGCTCGCGGTGCTGCTCGGCTATCCGGGCGGGCTCGCGGCGGTGCCGGCGCGCTTCGGCGGGATCGCCGCGCGGATCGCCGGCAGTGACGCCGTACGCCGTGGCACGGCCGGCCTGCGCGCCCTGCGGGCGCTGATGGCGAGTGCGAGCGATCGGCTCGCCGAGCCTTATGCTCGCGCGCTCGCGCCGGTGAGCCGGCACTTCGCATCGCGTGGCGCCGATGCGGACACTCTCGACACGCTTCGCGCGGTTACGACGCCGTTCCCCGACGAGGCGGCCCAGCCCGGCGCCGCGCCGGTGGCCGACGTCGTACCGCTATGGGTCGGCTATCACCCCGCCCGGCGGCCGGTGGACGAGCCCGAGCGCCCGACCGACGCGCTCCTGGAGGTACACGGCGCCACGGTGAAGTTCGGCGGGCTGACCGCCGTCGACGACGTCTCGCTGTCCGTCCGAACCGGTGAAATCGTCGGCCTCATCGGTGCGAACGGCGCTGGCAAGACGACCTGCTTCAACGTCGTGTCGGGGCTCGTGCAGCCGGTCGCCGGAACTGTCGAACTGTTCGGTGCCGACGTCACCGGCCTCGACGTGCACGAACGCGCCGCCCGTGGCATCGCGCGGACGTTCCAGGACATCCAGCTGTTCCCGCAGCTGAACGTCTTCGACAACCTTCTCGTCGCGACACATCACCGCAACCGATCCGGAGTGGCCGGCCACATCACTGTCGGCCGGCGCACGGTCGCCGCGGAGTACGCGTGCCGCGAGCGGGTGCGAACGGTTCTCGACTTCCTCGGTCTCGCGCATCTGGCCGATCGGCAGATCGCGGACCTGTCGTTCGGCCTGCTCCGGCTGGTCGAGGTGGCGCGGGCGCTGGTGACCGGTTCGCGGTTGATCCTGCTCGACGAACCGGCGTCCGGGCTTGACAACGCCGAGACGGACCGGCTCGCCCAACTGCTGCTCTACGTCCGTGACGAACTGGCGGTGAGCATGCTCGTCGTGGAGCACGACGTACGGACCGTCGTCGGGCTCTCCGACTACCTGTACGTGCTCGACCAGGGACGACTGATCGGGGAGGGCCGACCGCTGGACGTCCAACGCTCGCGTGCAGTGCAGAACGCGTATCTCGGCGAAGCGATCGATTCGGAGGTCGCCGGATGAGCGACGGGCTGCGGATCGACAACATCGACGTCTTCTACGGGCCGGTCCAGGCGTTGCACGGCGTCTCGCTGCGGGTCGATCCCGGAGAGATGGTGGCGCTGCTCGGCGCGAACGGCGCCGGCAAGAGTACGACGCTGCGAGCGATCAGCGGCCTGGTCGCACCGCGGCACGGCACGATCAGCTACGACGGGGAGCGCATCGACGGTCTGGCGGCGCACGAAATCGTCGCGCGGGGGATCAGCCATGTCCCCGAGGGCCGCGACCTGTTCCCGACGATGTCCGTCCTGGACAACCTGCGCGCCGGGCACTGGGTGAAGCGATCGGACGCAGCCGGCTTCGCGCACAACATCGAGCGGGTGTTGAGCTACTTCCCGCGGCTGCGGGAGCGATCGGCGCAGGCCGCCGGAACGCTCTCCGGCGGTGAGCAGCAGATGCTGGTGGTGGCGCGAGCGCTGATGTCGGATCCGAAGCTTCTCGTGATCGACGAGCTGTCGTTCGGCTTGGCGCCGCTGATCGTCGACAAGCTGTTCGAGATCCTCCGCAAGGTCAACGTGGATGGGACCAGCATCCTGCTGGTCGAGCAGTTCGTGCACATGGCACTGCGGCACAGCGACCGCGCGTACGTGCTGGCCAAAGGCGAGGTCCGCCAAGAGGGCCGCAGCGCGTCACTCGCCGACGATCCCAGCGTGATGGCGGCCTACCTCGGGCAGACGGTCGAGCCATCGGCCGCGCAGCCAACGCCACGCCGGCGCTCGACACGCCTGTCCGCGACCACAACCCGACGGCGCGCCACGCACTGACCGCGAGGGTTCGCCCGGATGGCCCACGAAAAACTCACAAATAGGGCGTATGTTGAGCTTGAAAGTACATCCCAGTGGGTACGTCACGGGGACACGGCCGCGTGCCGCGATCAGGCGGGGGATGCGACGATGGATGCCGACCAAGCAGCGACGGTTTTCGTAGAGATCTGCACGCGACTCGACGAGTTGCTCGAAGCCCAGCGCAAGACGAACGAGCTTCTCGCCGGGCTGGAGTCCGTCCTGCGGGACCACTCGGAGTCGCGGACCGGCGCTGACGGGGAGTCGTTCCCCAGCTCTCGCCCGCAGCGGGGGCTCGGACACCTCATCCCGCCGTACGGCGACGACATGGTGCGCCCGGTCGCCGCGGTCGCGCCCGGTGGGGACCCGCTGGTGACCTGAGGCTGCTCGACGGCCGCCGCGCGTTGCACGTGCGGAAACACTGGTGGGCGACACAGGACTTGAACCTGTGACCTCTATCGACCTGTCTGGCTGGTTGTGCGAGCAGCTCGGGCAGGCGAGCCCTGATCTGCTCCGGGCGATGTTGCCCACGTTCGTTGAAGCGTTGATGGGGGCGGAGGCGGACGAGTGCGAGTATTTGCCTCGGGACCTGGAACGGAACGGCATGACAGCGGATGACCCGCGGTTGACAACGGAGCAGCGGGAGCTAATGCACTTCGACTTCCTTGCTGGCGAGCGCCCTGACATCGCCCGTCTCCGGGCGATCCAACAGGTGCTCGAGTGCATTCCGGCGCCGTCGGGAAGCTCGCTGCAAGGTGAAATCGAGTTCGGACTGGCTACTCTGAGGGACCTTTTCGACGCCGCGTCAGGGGACGAAGAGTTACTGGAAGAACTCTTCTGGAGCCTCCAGAACGTTCTCGACATGCCCTACGGTCCGCGCCCAGGAGGGCGGATCGCCTAGCACGCTCATGTCGACCTGCCTGAGCGACATTTGCATCCGTCGCAGGGAACTTTGGTGGGCGATACAGGACTTGAACCTGTGACCTCTTCCGTGTCAAGGAAGCGCGCTAGCCAGACTGCGCCAATCGCCCGTGCCGGTGGAGACAATGCCGGTGGAGACAATGCTCCCTCCGAGGCGGGAGCGGGAATCGAACCCGCGTACAGGGCTTTGCAGGCCCTTGCCTAAGCCACTCGGCCATCCCGCCGCGGGGTAAGACCCCATGGAGCCGTGGCTCCACCGAGCGGACGACGGGACTCGAACCCGCGACCCTCACCTTGGCAAGGTGATGCGCTACCAACTGCGCTACGTCCGCAAACGCCCGACCACTATACGGGAGGACGGGCTCAATGCGGGGGCGCGAACCTGCCGACGCCTGCCGAACCGGCCCAGACCTCCTACTACGGTGGCGCGGTGACCGCTCCGCCGAGCGCCCACCCGCCGGGTCACCCGCCGGCCGACCCGCGCTGGCCCCGGGCCTCCGACTGGCTCGCCGCCGGCCCGCCGCCGGGCCGCGAGCCCGACCTGGCCGTCCTCGGCGTCCCCACCTTCGCGACCTCGATCAGTGCCACGGGCGCACACAAGACCCCCCAAGCCGTCCGCCGGGCGCTGGCGAGGTACTCCACCTGGTGCGCCAGCCGGCACGTCGACCTCGCCAGCCTCGCCCCCTGGGACGCCGGCGACGTCGAGGACCCCGACGCCGAGGTCGAAGGGGAGTTCCGGGTCCGTGCCCGCGCCCAGACGGCCGCCGCCAAGGCCAAGGTCGTGATCGCCCTCGGCGGCGACAACTCGCTGACCTACCCGGTCTGCGCCGGCGCCTTCGGCGACGACCTCGGCCGGGCCGGCCTGGTCACGCTCGACGCCCACCACGACATCCGCGAGGGCCGCAACAACGGCAGCCCGGTCCGCAACCTGATCGACGCCGGCCTCGACCCCGCCCGCGTCGTACAGGTCGGCATCGCCGACTGGGCCAACAGCAAGTCGTACGCCGACGAAGCCAGCGCGCGCGGGATCACGACCATCAGCCGCACCGACGTCGCCGGTCGCGGCATCGATGCCTGCATCGCCGAGGCACTGGCGATCGCCGGCGGCGGCGACGGCCCGATCTACGTCGACCTCGACCTCGACGTCTGCGACCGCGCGGTGGCGCCGGCCTGCCCGGCCAGCCGGCCGGGCGGGCTGTCCGCCGCCGAGATCCTCCGCGCCGCGTTCCTCGCCGGCCTCGACCCCAGGGTCCGGGCCGTCGACATCGCCGAGGTCGACGCCACCCGCGACGCCGCCGACGAGCGCACCGTACGGCTGGCCGCCCTCTGCCTGCTCGAAGTCGCGGCGGGGTACGCGCTCCGCCCGTGAACCCGCGAGACGACTGGGCGATCGCCGGCGGCTGCCGCTACACCGACCTGCAAGAGCTCACCGACGACCCGCAAGCCCTCGACACCGGCGGTCGCTGGATCGTCGTCCAGACGTTCGAGGGCCGCCTCGCCTGCGCCCGATTCCGGTTTGTCCGGCCGCTCGAGGGTGACGCGCCGCCGTGGCGTCCGCTCGCCGCGCGCTGGACGTCCAGCCTCGACCGCGACGAGTACGTCGCCGCGGTCGAAGCCGTCCGCGAGCGCATCGCCGCCGGCGACGTCTACCAGGTCAACGTCTGCCGGATTCTCTCGACCGAGCTGGCCGAACCGCCCGACCTCTACGCGCTCGCCGCCGCCCTCGGGCACGGAAACCCGGCGCCGTACGCCGCGACCGTCAACCTGCCGAGCGCGAACCTGAGAGTCGCGTCGGCCAGCCCGGAGCTGTTCCTCCGACGCGACGGCGACGTCGTGGTCTCCGGCCCGATCAAGGGCACCGCGAAGACGGCGGCGGGGCTCACCGAGAAGGACCGGGCCGAGAACGTGATGATCGTCGACCTGGTGCGCAACGACCTCGGCCGGGTCGCCGTCACCGGCGCGGTCGACGTGCCCGAGCTGCTCGCGGTCGAGGAGCATCCCGGCCTCGTCCACCTCGTCTCCCGCGTCCGCGCGCGGCTCGCGCCCGGCAACGGCTGGGCCGAGCTGCTCGCCGCGACCGCGCCCGCGGGCTCGATCACCGGCGCCCCGAAGTCGAGCGCACTGCGCATCATCGGCGAGCTCGAACCGGTGCCGCGCGGTGTCTACTGCGGCGCCGTCGGCTGGGTCGACGCCGACCGTGACTGCGGCGAGCTTGCCGTGGCGATCCGCACGTTCGAGTGGTCGGACGGCAGACTGCTCCTCGGGACCGGTGCCGGGATCACCTGGGGGAGCGACCCGCACCGGGAGTGGGAGGAGACGGAACTGAAGGTGAGCCGACTGATCGAGGTGGTGTCGTGACCACCGGCCGGCTGTGGGTCGACGGCGCGCTCGTCGACGATCCGACCGTCCCCGTCGTCCGCGCGGACGACCACGGCCTCGTCGTCGGCGACGGCGTCTTCGAGACCGTCGAGGTGGCCGACGGCAAGCCGTTCGCGCTGACCCGGCACCTGCGCCGGCTGCGCGACTCGGCCCGCGGGCTCGGCCTCGAGATCGACGACGCGTTCGTCCGCAAGGGCATCGACGCGGTGCTCGTCGACGCACCCGCCCGGGCCCGGCTGCGGATCACCGTGACCGGCGGGCCGTCGCCGTACGGCTCCGATCGCGGCGATGCCACGCCGACGGTGATGATCGCGACCGGGCCGCTGCCGGTCTGGCCGCCGACCACCGACGTGGCCGTCGTCCCGTGGACCCGCAACGAACGGTCCGCGACGGCCGGGTTGAAGACGACGTCGTACGCCGACAACGTGGTCGCGCTGCGTTACGCGCACGACCGCGGCGCGGCCGAAGCGGTCTTCGCGAACACTCGCGACGAGGTCTGCGAAGGCACTGGCAGCAACCTGTTCTTCGAGTACGACGGCGCGCTCGTCACGCCGCCGCTCGACAGCGGTTGTCTCGGCGGCATCACCCGCGAGCTGCTGATCGAGTGGTTGCGCGACGATGGCGTGCCGGTGCACGAGCTCGCCACTCCGATCGCCGCGTTCCATCGCACCCGCGAAGCCTTCATCACGTCGACGACCCGCGGAGTGCAACCGATCCGGGCGATCGACGGCGCGCCGCTCGCCCAGGCGCCGGGCCCGCTGACCGAACGCGCCGCCGCCGTATTCGCCCGTCGCGCCGCTGCCGACTCCGATCCCTGAGAGGCTGACCACCATGCGTCGAGCACTCTGTGTCGCCGTCACCTTCCTCGCGTCGCTCGCCGGCGCCGTCGTCCCAGCCGCACCCGCGCAGGCGACCGGCATCCTGAGCGGGAAGATCGTCGGCATCGACCCCGGTCACAACGGCCGCAACTACACCGATCCCAGCTTCCTCAACAAGCAGGTCTGGAACGGCCGCGAGTGGGAGGACTGCGACACCACCGGCACCCAGACCACGAGCGGGTACGCCGAGCACGCGTTCAACTGGGTGGTCGCGAACTACCTCGCGCAGAAGCTGCGCGCCGAGGGTGCGACAGTCGTCTGGACCCGCTCCTCCGACACCGGCATCGGCCCGTGCGTCGACCAGCGCGCCCGGTTGCTCAACCACGACCACGCGAACATCTCGATCGACATCCACGCCGACGGCGGCCCGTCGAGCGGCCGTGGCTTTGCGATCCTGTGCCGGTCGCGGACGGGCCGAACGACCGCGTCATCAAGGCGTCGGTGCGGTTCGGTGGCTACCTCCGCTCGCGCATGATCGGCATGGCCGGAATGCCGGTGAGCACGTACGACGGAACCAACGGGCTCGCCTATCGCAACGACCTCGCCGGGCTCAACCTCACCACCCAGCCGAAGGTGCTCATCGAGTGCGGCAACATGCGCAACGCGACCGACGCGAAGCTGCTCACGTCGAAGACCTGGCAGTTGAAGGCGGCGAGCGCGATGCTGTCGGCGATCAACAAGATGCTCGTCGGCTGATGCACCACGTCCTCGTCGGTCCCGATCCGCTGACGCCGGAACAGGTGCTCGCGGTCGCCCGCGAGGATGCGACGGTCGAGCTGTCACCGGACGCGTACGACGAGATGCGGCGTTCGCGCGAGCAGGTCGAGGCGCTCGCGGTCGCGGACCGGCCGGCCTACGGGATCTCCACCGGGTTCGGCGCGCTCGCGACGACTCATATCCCGGTCGAACGTCGCGCCGACCTGCAACGCTCGCTGATCCGTTCGCACGCCGCGAGCAGCGGCGCGGTCGTCGAGCGCGACGTCGTGCGGGCGATGATGCTGCTCCGGTTGCAGACGCTGGCGACCGGCCGTACCGGCGTCCGTCCGGTCGTCGCCGAACGGCTCGCCGCGTTGCTCAACGAAGGCATCACGCCGGTCGTCCGCGAGTTCGGGTCGCTCGGCTGCAGCGGCGATCTCGCGCCGCTCGCGCACGTCGCGCTGGCGCTCATGGGCGAGGGCGAGCGGGCGGCCGCGGCCGAAGCGGCCGGCATCGAACCGGTCGAGCTCGCCGAAAAGGAAGGCCTCGCGCTCATCAACGGCACCGAGGGCATGCTCGGCATGCTGCTGCTCTCGCTCCACGACCTTCGCGCGCTCGTCGTCCATGCCGACATCGCCGCGGCGATGAGCGTCGAGGCCTTGCTCGGCACCGACCGGGTGTTCGCCGAGGATCTGCAGCGGTTGCGGCCGCAACCCGGGCAGGCGATCTCGGCCGCGAACATGCGCACGGTCCTCGACGGTTCCGGCATCGTCGCGTCGCACTCGGGGCCGGAGGACACCAGGGTCCAGGACGCCTACTCGCTGCGCTGTGCACCACAGGTCGCCGGCGCGATGCGCGACACGATCGAGCACGCCGCGCGGGTTGCGTCGTACGAGCTCGCAGCGGCGATCGACAATCCGGTGGTGCTTCCCGACGGCCGGGTCGAGTCCAACGGCAACTTCCACGGCGCGCCGGTCGGGTACGTGCTCGACTTCCTGGCCATCGCGGCCGCCGACCTCGCCTCGATCTCCGAGCGGCGCACGGACCGGATGCTCGACACCAACCGCTCGCACGGGCTGCCGCCGTTCCTCGCCGCCGAGCCGGGCGTCGACAGCGGTCACATGATCGGGCAGTACACGCAGGCCGGGATCGTGAGCGAGCTCAAGCGACTGGCCGTCCCCGCGAGCGTCGACTCGATCCCGTCGTCGGCGATGCAGGAAGACCACGTCTCGATGGGCTGGGCCGCCGGCCGCAAGCTCCGCCGTTCGGTCGACGGGCTGACCCGCGTGCTCGCGATCGAGCTGCTCACCGCGGCCCGCGCGCTCGACCTGCGGGCGCCGCTGCAACCCGGTCCGGCGAGCGCGGCGGCGGTCGGCGCGCTCCGCGCCGCAGGCGTCGCCGGTGCGGGTGCCGACCGCTATCTCGCGCCGGAGATCGAGGCCGCGGTCACCGCCGTGCGCGACGGCGAGCTGCGCGCCGCGGTCGAGGCCGTGACCGGCCCGCTCGGTTAGGCGAGGATGCACCCATGAGCACCGCACGCGTCGTCCGCGCCCCGCGCGGGCCGGAACGCAGCGCGCAGACCTGGGGCGCCGAAGGCGCGCTGCGCATGCTGCACAACAACCTCGATCCCGAAGTCGCCGAGCGCCCCGAGGACCTCGTCGTCTACGGCGGCAGCGGCAAGGCCGCCCGCGACTGGCGCAGCTTCGACGCGATCGTCGAGACGCTGCGCACGATGGGCCCGGAAGACACGTTGCTGGTGCAGAGCGGCAAGCCGGTCGGCGTGCTGCGGACGCACGACCTGGCGCCGCGCGTTCTGATCGCCAACGCGAATCTCGTGCCGAAGTGGGCGACGCCCGAGCACTTCCGCGAGCTCGAAGCGCTCGGCCTGACGATGTACGGCCAGATGACCGCCGGGTCGTGGATCTACATCGGCACCCAAGGAATCCTGCAGGGCACCTATGCGACGTTCGGTGAGGTCGCGAACCAACACTTCAGCGGATCGTTGCGCGGCCGTTGGGTGCTGACCGCCGGGCTCGGCGGCATGGGCGGCGCGCAACCGCTCGCGGTCACCGGCAACGGCGGCGTCGCGCTGTGCGTCGAGGTGGATCCGTGGCGGGCGCAACGGCGGCTCGACCACGGTTACCTCGACGAGATCGCCGACTCGCTCGACGACGGGCTCGCCCGGGTGCAGCGCGCCGTCACCGACGGCCGCGCGCTGTCGGTCGGCGTCGTCGCCAACGCGGCCGACGTCTTCCCGGAGTTGGTACGGCGCGGTGTCGTCCCCGACGTCGTCACCGACCAGACCAGCGCGCACGACGCGCTCAACGGCTATGTGCCGAACGGCATGACCCTCGACGAGGCCGTCGAGCTGCGCGCCGCGAAACCGAACGAGTACGTCGAGCGCGCGTCCGCCGCGATGGCAGTGCACTGCCAGGCGATGCTCGACTTCCAGGCCGCCGGCTCGGTCGTCTTCGACTATGGCAACGGCCTGCGCGGCCAGGCCAAGGACGCCGGTGTCGCGAACGCGTTCGACTACCCGGGCTTCGTCGTCGCCTACATCCGGCCGCTGTTCGCGCGCGGTGCCGGGCCGTTCCGGTGGGCCTGCCTGTCCGGCGACGACGCGGATCTCGCCGCGACGGACGACGCCGTACTCGCCGCGTTCCCGGACGACGATCCGTTGCAACGCTGGGTCCGGTTCGCCCGCGAGAAGGTCAAGGGCCAAGGACTGCCGGCGCGGATCTGCTGGCTCGGTTACGGCGAGCGGCACGTCGCCGGGCTCGCCTTCGACGACCTGGTCGCGCGCGGGGTGCTGCGGGCGCCGGTCGCGATCGGCCGCGACCATCTCGACGCCGGCTCGGTGGCCTCACCCGAACGCGAGACCGAAGCCATGCGCGACGGGTCGGACGCGATCGCCGACTGGCCGCTGCTCAACGCACTGGTGAACACCGCGTCCGGCGCGTCGTGGGTGTCGATCCATCACGGCGGCGGCGTCGGCATCGGCAAGTCGATCCACGCCGGCGTCGTCGTGGTCGCGGAGGGCACCGACCTCTCCCGCCGCCGGCTCGAGCTCGTCCTCACCAACGACCCGGCGACGGGCGTGATCCGGCATGCCGATGCGGGGTACGAGATCGCGCTCGACACCGCCCGCGACGTCGGCGTCCGGATGCCCCTCGAGCCCTCGACCCGGCCGCCGTCCTGGCAGGCGTGACCGCCGACCTGGTGGTCCGGCACGTCGGCCGGCTCACCACGTGGGCACAGCCGGTGCTGACCGACGCCGCGCTCGTGATTCGCAGCGGCCGGGTGACGTGGTTCGGTCCCGATCGCGAACTCGGCGGCGGCCACGGCGAGTCACCCGAGCTCGACGCCGGGGGAGCGGCGGTGCTGCCCGGCCTCGTCGACTGCCACACGCACGCGGTCTGGGCCGGCAGCCGCCGCGACGACTTCGCCGGCCGGTTGTCCGGCGCGGCATATTCGCCGGCCGGCATCCACTCCACCGTCGAAGCGACCCGGGCGGCGTCGTACGACGAACTGCGCGCGTTCGCGCAACGGCGGGTCACGACCATGCTCGACAACGGCACGACGACCGTCGAGGTCAAGTCCGGTTACGGGCTGACGGTCGACGACGAGCTGAAGCTGCTCGACGTCGCGAGCGCGTTGCGCGGGCCGGCGGTGACCACGACCTATCTCGGCGCGCACGTCGTGCCGCGCGGCCGCGAACGAGCCGACTACGTCGACGAGGTGATCCAGACGCTGCCGGAAGCGCGCAGCCGCGGCGCGCAGTGGTGCGACGTCTTCTGCGACGAGGGCGCGTTCACCCTCGACGAGACGCGGCTCATCCTGACCGAAGCGGCGGGCCACGGCTTCGGACTGCGGATGCACGCCGAACAGGTCGCGCACACCGGAGCGGCCGCGCTCGCCGCCGAACTCGGCTGCGCCAGCGCCGACCACCTCGACCACGTCACCGCCGCCGACGCGAAGGCGATGGCCGCGGCGGGCGTCGTCGCCGTACTCGTCCCGGTCGCGAGCCTCTACACCCGCAGCGGCCGCTGGGCGCACGCCCGGACGCTCGCCGACGCCGGCTGCACATTGGCTGTTGCGACCGACTGCAATCCCGGTACTTCATGGTGTGAGTCGTTGCCGTACGCGATGCAGCTCGCCTGCCTGGAGATGGGCCTGCCGGTCGAGGCCGTGCTCAGGGCCGCGACGCTGGGTGGGGCGGCGGCGTTGCGGCGCGACGACATCGGCCACCTCCGGCCGGGCGCGCGCGGCGATCTCGTCGTCCTCGACGCCGCGCACGAAGCGGATTTACTCGCGCATCTGGGTGTCAACGGCATCACCCGGACGATCGTGGGCGGATCGCCGAACGGCTGATACCCGTCCGCCGAAAAGTCTCAAGAAGCGGCCTGTCTCGCCGATGCGGGTAACCACAGGGAAGGACGAAGGTCAAAGCAAGCGAGCGAGACAGGGAGGCCGGCCGTGAAGCAAGTCCAGATCCAGCGCCCGAAGCCGACACCCGCACCGGCGCCGCTCGACCTCCGTACGCCGTCCGGCCGCCGCCTCCCCTTCTAACAACGAATCGCGCGCCTGTTCGCCTAGAAGCGAACCAGCGCGCGATTGCGTAGCGGGACGGCTCAGATCTCGGGCTCGCTCCAGAGCAGCAACGCCAACTCGGCCTCGACGTCGACGTACTCGCCTTCGCTGCCCGTGGGCACGACCGCGTAGGTCTTCGTCAGGAACTCGACCAGCTGCGACAGCGACGCCTCGAACATCGCGCGCCCGGAGGGGCTCGACAGCGAGATGCACACGACCGGCTTGCCGGCGCTGTGCGACGGCCACACCTGGACGTCGCCCTCGCCGACCGGGTGGGTCACGCCATCGGTGAGCAACGCCCGCGCGAACGTCCACTCGACGACGTCGGGGCCGCCGGTGTGGAACGCGACGCGGACGGCGTAGGGGTCGGTGAGGTCGTAGGCGAGGTCCGCGACCACCGGCAGCGACGGGCTCCCGGGCACGACGAGACGGAGCTCCAGCTCTGCGGTCACAGTGTCGGGTCGCGTGCTCATCGCGGTAGCGGTCCTTTGGTCGCCGTGTCGATCGTTGCCTTCTGCGTACCCCGCCGAAGGGTGCGGCCTAACGTGCTTGGGGCAGGAAGCTCCAGGCATTTCGCCCGCGCGGACCCTTCCATCCTCACGGTTTCGCCAGGTTGAGGCAATCGGCCGGTCGGGGTACGCCTGGTTCCCCGGTAGAGTTGGCCCGGCTTCGGGCGATTGGCTCAGTGGTAGAGCGCCTCGTTCACACCGAGGAGGTCACTGGTTCGAACCCAGTATCGCCCACTTCCGACCGGAGTGCCCGATTCCGCACCGCTGTCGGCGCGGGCGCGGAGCTCAGGCTCCGACGCCGGCCACGACGATCATCAGGATGCAGGCGACGAGCGCGGTCAGCAGCATCAGCCCGTTGTCGTCGCGGCGCAGCCAGCTTTCCAGCCGCATCCGCGCCGCGGTCACGGCCACCCCCGCCCGGGGCCGCTGCGCCGGCGCCTGATCGAACGGCCGGCTCCCGGCACCTTCCGGACCGGCCGCCGCGAGCGGCTCGCTGCGGATCGGTACGACGGGCATCGCGGTCCAGGTCGGCGCGTCGGCGGCCGCGGTCGGCGTCCGGACCTGTTCCGGCTCGCCGGGGCCGTCGAAGATCTGATCGAGCGGGAGCACTCCGGTCGCACCGCTCTCCACCGTCGGCGCGGCGATCTCCTCGGTGGCCGGCGGCTCGGTGTCGACCCAGCCGGTGCCGGTCTCGGTCTCCTGCGGCCCGGGTTCGCGGCGGCGCAGCGGGTCGAGCGAGCCGGGCAATGGCGTCAGCGGCGGTTGCGCAGGGCGCACCCGCTGCGTCGGCTCGTCGTACCTGCTCATGTCGCCTCCTCAGGCTCCTCCGTTCGGGGCGTACCCGCGCAAACGCCGGTTTCCACCCATCGGTCGCGTTTACCCTTCGGCCGTGCGGATCGGTGGGCTGTGGCGGCACCCGGTGAAGTCGCTGCAGGGCGAGCCGATCGACTCGGTCCTGGTCACGGCGGCGGGTGTCGTCGGCGACCGCGCGTGGGGTGTCTGCGACGCGGCGTCCGGTGCCGTTCTGTCCGCGAAGCGAGAGCCGCGGCTGCTGCTCGCGACCGCGACGGTCGCCGGTGAGGGCGTCGTCGTCCGGATTCCGCGGCAGCGCGACCGCCGCGGCTCGGGCGCCGACGGCGCGCTGTCCGCCTGGCTCGGTCGCGAGGTCCGGGTCGAGCCAGCCGCCGAGACGCCGTACGTCGACGAGGCCCACCTGCACCTGCTCGCGCGCGGCGAACTCGGCGAGTGGGACGTACGGCGGTTCCGCCCGAACGTCCTCATCGACGACGTCGACACCCTCGACGACCTCGTCGGGGAACGGCTGGCGCTCGGGCCGTCGGTCGTCGTCGAGGTGGTCAAGCGGACGAAGCGCTGCGCGATGCCGACGATGGCGCAGCCCGGGCTGGCCAAGGACGTCGGGGTGTCCCGGGCGCTCGCCCGCGACCGCGAGCTGCGGCTCGGCGTCTACGCGCGGGTCGTGACGGTCGGCAGGCTCGACGTCGGCATGCCGATAACGACTGTGTGAGGCTCGATAGCCTGCGCACATGGCCGACATCCGCCTGACCGTCGACGGCTCGCCGCACGTCGTGGACGCTGGGTTGACGGTAGGCAAGGTGTTCTACCAACTCGGCATCGACGCGGTGGTCGCTCGGGCCAACGGCGAGGCGTTGAAGGACCTTGCCTGGAAGCCGGACGACGGTGACGTTGTCGAGTCGGTGCCCATCGACACCGACGAAGGCCGAGCCGTCCTCCGGCACTCGTGCGCGCACGTCCTGGCGCAGGCGGTACAAGACCTCTTCCCCGAGGCGAAACTCGGCATCGGGCCGCCGATCACCAACGGCTTCTACTACGACTTCGACGTGCCGCGGCCCTTCACCCCTGACGACCTCGAGCAGATCGAGGCGCGCATGCGCAAGATCGTCAAGGAGCGACAGCGGTTTTCCCGACGCGTCGTCTCCGATGCGGTCGCACAAGTAGAGCTGGCCGACGAGCCCTACAAACTCGAGTTGATCGGGCTCAAAGGGCAGGCCGGCGAAGCGGCGGAGGGCGCCGACGTCGAGGTCGGCGGCGCCGAGCTGACCATCTACGACAACCTCCGCACCAAGGGCAGCACCGAAGAACTGGCGTGGAGGGACCTGTGCCGCGGCCCGCACCTGCCGACGACGGGAAAGATCCCGGCGTTCAAGCTGATGCGATCGGCGGCTGCGTACTGGCGCGGCGACGAGAAGAACCCGCAGCTTCAGCGCATCTACGGCACCGCGTGGGAGTCGGAGGAGGCGCTCGAGAATCACCTGCACCTGCTCGAGGAAGCCGAGCGCCGCGACCACCGCAAGCTCGGCGTCGAGCTCGACCTGTTCAGCTTCCCCGACGAGCTCGGCTCCGGCCTCGCCGTCTTCCACCCGAAGGGCGGCGTGCTCCGCCGGGAGATGGAGTCGTACTCGCGCCGGCGGCACGAGGAGTCCGGCTACGAGTTCGTGAACACCCCGCACATCAGCAAGGAGGGGTTGTTCCACACCTCGGGGCACCTGCCGTACTACGCCGACGGGATGTTCCCGCCCATGGAGTTCGAGGGCGTGAACTACTACCTCAAGGCGATGAACTGCCCGATGCACAACCTGATCTTCCGGTCCCGCGGGCGGTCCTACCGCGAGTTGCCGTTGCGGTTGTTCGAGTTCGGGTCGGTCTACCGCTACGAGAAGTCCGGCGTCGTGCACGGCCTCACCCGGGTGCGCGGCATGACACAGGACGACTCGCACATCTACTGCACCAAGGAGCAGATGCCCGCCGAGCTGACCTCGCTGCTCGACTTCGTCTTGGGTTTGCTGCGCGACTTCGGGCTGGACGACTTCTACCTGGAACTGTCGACCCGCGACGACTCGGACAAGTTCGTCGGCGAGATGGACGAGTGGGAAGAGGCGACCGCGGCATTGGAGTCGGCGGCGAACGCGTCCGGTCTCACCCTCGTCCCCGACCCGGGCGGCGCGGCGTACTACGGCCCGAAGATCTCGGTTCAGGCGCGCGACGCGATCGGCCGGACCTGGCAGATGTCGACGATCCAGGTCGACTTCCAGCAACCGAAGCGCTTCGAGCTCACCTATCAAGGCGCCGATGGTGCGCGGCATCAGCCGGTGATGATCCACCGCGCGCTGTTCGGCTCGATCGAACGGTTCGTCGGGGTGCTCACCGAGCACTACGCCGGCGCGTTCCCCGCCTGGCTCGCCCCGGTGCAGGCGACCTGCATCCCGATCCGGTCGGAGAACCTCGAGTACCTGTACGACGTCGTGAAGCGGCTGCGCGGCATCGGCGTACGGGTCGAGGTCGACGACAGCGACGAGCGGATGCAGAAGAAGATCCTGCGCGCGCAGCAACACAAGGTGCCGTTCATGCTCGTCGCCGGACCGCGCGACGTCGAGGCCGGCGCGGTGTCGCTGCGCTACCGCAACGGGGTCGAGCGCCGGGGCGTGCCGGTCGACGACGTCATCGCCGAGATCGACCGGGTGATCGCGAACCGCCTCGTGGATCCGCACGCGCTCAATCCGGAGACGCTGGTCGAGGACGCATGACGGACGAGCAGGACGGCGCCGGCGTTCCCGACGGCTGGCAGCGGCTCTGGATGCCGGAGCGGATGGCCTACATCCGCGGTGAGGGCAAGGGCGACGGCTGCGCGTTCTGCCGGATCGCGACGATGGATGACGTCGAGGGGCTCGTCGTCGCGCGCGGCGAGCACGTGTACGTCGTGTTGAACCTCTATCCCTACAACGCGGGGCACGTGATGGTCGTGCCGTACCGGCACGTGTCGTCGTACCTCGACCTGACCGACGGCGAGACGGCCGAGTTGGCGGCGTACACGAAGTCGGCGATGCGGGCGCTGGCGGCGGCGTCCGGCGCCCAGGGGTTCAACCTCGGCCTCAACCAGGGTTCGGTCGCCGGGGCCGGCATCGCCGCGCACCTGCACCAGCACGTCGTCCCGCGCTGGGGCGGCGACGCCAACTTCATGCCGATCGTCGCCCGCACGAAGGTGCTGCCGCAGTTGCTCAGCGACACCAGGCAACTGCTCGCCGACGCCTGGCCATCAATTGCGTAATAGCGGACCTAGAAGTCCCCTATTACGCAATTGAGTCCGGTCAGTGGTCGGTCTTGGACTCGGCGAGGACCTTCTGCGCGACGTTCGTCGGCATCGGTTCGTGCCGTACGTATGACCGGGTGAACGTCCCGGTGCCGTGCGACAGCGACCGCAGGTCGATGGCGTAGCGGACGACTTCGATCTCCGGTACCTCGGCGCGCACCAGCGTGCGGCCACCCGACCCCACCGGTTCGGTGCCGGTCACCCGGCCGCGGCGGGTCGACAGGTCGGACATGACCGCGCCGACATAGTCGTCGGCGACCAGCACCGACACGTCGAGCACCGGTTCGAGCAGCAGCACCTGCGTCTTGTCCGCCGCGTCCTTCAGAGCGAGCCCGCCGGCCAGCTGGAACGCCATGTCGGACGAGTCGACCGAGTGCGCTTTGCCGTCCGTGAGCGTCGCCCGGATGTCCACGACGGGATAGCCGGCCGCGGCGCCGTGCTCCATCTGCGCGCGGATGCCCTTCTCGACCGATGGGATGAACTGCTGCGGCACCGAACCGCCGTAGATCTTCACCTCGAACTCGAAGCCGGACCCGGACGGCAGCGGCTCGAACGTGACGTCGCACACGGCGAACTGCCCGTGGCCGCCGGACTGCTTCACGTGCCGCCCGTGCCCCTGCGCCTGGCCGGCGAACGTCTCGCGCAGCGGCACCCGCAGGGGTACCTGCTCGACGTCGACGCCGTACTTGCTGTGCAGCCGCTCGATGAGTACGTCGGCATGGGCTTCGCCCATGCACCACAGCACGAGCTGGTGCGTCTCGACGTTGCGTTCGAGCCGCACCGTCGGCTCTTCGGCGACGATGCGTTGCAACCCGGTCGAGAGCTTGTCCTCGTCGGCCTTGCTCTTCGCCTGGATGGCGACCGGCAACAGCGGTTCCGGCATCTCCCAGGCGTGCACGAGCAGCGGGTCGTCCTTCGCCGACAGCGTGTCGCCGGTCTCGGCGCGGGACAGCTTCGCGATCGCGACGATGTCGCCGGCAACCGCGTGCGGCACCGGTCGCTGGTGCTTGCCGAGCGGCGAGGACAGCGCGCCGACCTTCTCGTCGACGTCGTGGTCGTCGTGCCCGCGGTCGGCAAGGCCGTGCCCGGAGACGTGCAGCACGCTGTCGGGTTGCAACGTGCCGGAGAACACCCGGACCAGCGAGATGCGCCCGACGTACGGGTCGGTCGTCGTCTTGACGACCTCGGCGCAGAGCCGGCCCTTCGGGTCGCAGCTCAGCGGCTCGACCGCGGCGCCGTCCGGCCGGGTCACCGGCAGCAGCGGGTGCTCGAGCGGCGACGGGAACGCCGACGTCAGCACCTCGAGCAGCTCGGCCATGCCGAGTCCGGTGCCCGAGCAGGCGGCCAGCACGGGATAGAAGGAGCCGCGCGCCACCGCGGTCTCGAGGTCGTCGATCAGCACCTTGACGTCGATGTCCTCGCCGCCGAGATAGCGGTCCATCAGCGACTCGTCCTCGGACTCGGCGATGATGCCTTCGATCAGCGCGTTGCGGTGCTCCTGGATCAACGGCAGGTGCTGCGGGTCGGGATCGCGCTGCTGCCGGCTGCCGCCGCTGTAGTCGAAGATTTGTTGGGACAGTAATCCGATTAGCCCCGCGACGGACTCGTCATCGGCGTGTAATGGCAGGTACAGCGGCAGCACACCGTCGCCGAACGCCTCCTGGCATGCGGTGAGGGTGTCCTCGAAGTTCGCGCGAGGGGAGTCGAGTCGGGTGACGACGACCGCGCGCGGCATGCCGACACTCGCGCATTCCTCCCAGATCATCCGGGTTGTGCCGTCGATGCCGTCGGCGGCGCTGACGACGAACAGTGCCGCGTCAGCGGCGCGCAGCCCGGCCCGCAGGTCGCCGGTGAAGTCGGCGTATCCCGGGGTGTCGAGCAGGTTGACCTTGACGCCGTCGTGCTCGAACGGCGCGACCGTGAGCGAGATCGACCGTTGCTGGCGGATCTCCGCCTCGTCGAAGTCGCTCGTCGTGGTGCCGTCCTCGACGCGGCCGGGGCGCGGGATCGTTCCGGTCGCCACGAGGAGGGCCTCGACCAGAGTCGTCTTGCCCGCCCCTGAATGGCCGACGAGCACGACGTTGCGGATGCGGGCGGGCTCGTCGACCATAGGTGCTCTGCCTACGGCGGCCCCGGCGGTGTTCGACTTGTCGGCCACGACAACCTCCACGTGTGAGCAGTGCCGCCACTCTCCACCCACGGCGGACATGGGGCAAGGGGGGATTCGGAAATCATGGACCTGACCACCTTGAACACCGACCGTGTCGTGCCGGCCGCGGGGGCCGACGTCGCGGTCAGCCGGGAACGGTCGCGCCTCCGGCGGTTGCGGTGGATCGGGTTCCTCATCGCCGCCGCGGCGCTGTGGATGTGGATCCGGCTGCTGGAGGACAAGCCGCCGTACCCGGTGTTGCCGCATCCCTCCGGTCGTACGGCGCAGCTGCTGCCGATGCTGCTGCTGGTGGTCATCCTCGGCGGCGCCGTGGTGCTCCCGTTGCTGATGGCGGGACGGTCGCCGCACGTGCTCTACCGGTCGAGCGAGATCGACACGTCGTTCGACGACGTGAAGGGCGCGCAGGTCGTCGTCGAGGAGGTCGTGAAGACGCTCAACCTGTTCCTCGCGCACAAGACGTTCAAGGAGCAGATGGGCGGTACGGCGCGCCGCGCGATCCTGTTCGAGGGACCGCCGGGCACCGGAAAGACGTATCTCGCCAAGGCGATGGCCCGGGAAGCCGGGGTGCCGTTCCTGTTCGTGTCGTCGTCGGCGTTCCAGTCGATGTACTACGGCCAGACGAACCGCAAGATCCGCTCGTACTTCAAGGCGTTGCGCAAGCATGCGCGCAAGAGCGGCGGCGCGATCGGGTTCATCGAGGAGATCGACGCGGTCGGTGCGTCGCGGGCGGGCATGGGCGGCGCGAAGGGCGAAGGCATCACCGGCGTCGTCAACGAACTGCTGATCCAGTTGCAGTCGTTCGACGAGCCGCCGTTCGCCCGGCGGATCGCCAACAGCCTCACCGAACTGGTGAACACGCTGCTGCCGGACACCATGCAGTTGCGCAAGCCGCCGCTGGTGCCCGCGAACATCCTCGTGATCGGCGCGACCAACCGGGCCGGCGACCTCGACCCGGCGTTGCTGCGTCCCGGCCGCTTCGACCGTTCGGTCTACTTCGACCTGCCGTCGCGGTCCGGCCGGCGCGAGATCATCGACTACTACCTCGGCAAGAAGGCACACGACGCCGAGCTCGACGGCGCCGCCTTGCGCGACCGGCTCGCCGCGATGACCTCCGGCTACTCGCCGGTGATGATCGAGCACCTGCTCGACGAGGCGCTGGTGTGGGCGATCCGCCGCGGCGCGCCGGGGCTGTCGTGGGCCGACGTGCAGCGGGCGAAGATGACCGAGGAGATCGGGCTCGCGCAACCGGTCGAGTACACCGAGGCGGAGCGGCGCACGATCGCGACCCACGAGGCCGGGCACGCGGTGGTCGCCTGGCTGGTCGGCAAGAGCCGCAAGCTCGAAGTGCTCACCATCGTCAAGCGCAAAGAAGCCCTCGGGCTGCTCGCGCACTCCGATCTCGAGGAGCGGTTCCTGAAGTCCGAGTCCGAGATGCACGCGCTCGTGCAGATCGCACTGGGCGGGATGGTCGCCGAGGAGTTGTTCTTCGGCGAGATCACGTCCGGTCCGGCGAGCGACCTGCGGGCCGCGACGACGTGGGCCGCGATGATGATCGGCTCGCTCGGCATGGACGGATCGCTGTTCTCCTACGAGGCCGTCGACACCCCGCACGCGAACGTGGTCGCCAAGGTCTCGTCGTCCGACGACGGGAAGGCGCGGATCGAGGCGCTGCTCGGCCGGGCCCGCGACGAGGTGCGCACGATGCTGGGCGCCAACCGCCATGTCGTGGAGGGCCTGCGCGACGTCCTGCTCGTCCGCGAAGAGCTGATCGGCGACGAGATCACCGAGGCGATCGCCGCCGCCGCGTCGATCGGCGCGGCCACGCCGGCGCCGCGGGCCGCGCCGGACCGCACGTTGATCTAGCCGGCACCGCGCCGCCCGCTCCACTTCGGAGGGCTGGTGACCAACTTTGTCGACTCTTGTCGGCGTGTCGTGGTCACCAGCCCTCCGAAGTCGCGATGGCTATCCTGCGGTTGCCATGCTCGGAATCCACGCCCGGCCGCAGATCAACAAGGTCACCGAGCCGGTGGCCCGCACGCTCGTCCGGTGGGGCGTCACGCCGGACGCGTTGACGATCGTCGGCACCCTCGGCGTCGCCGGTGGTGCCCTCGCGTTCTACCCGCGAGGGCACTTCTTCGTCGGCACGCTGGTCATCACGGCGTTCGTGTTCAGCGACCTGCTCGACGGCGCGGTCGCGCGGGTCCGCGGCACCAGCGGCCCGTGGGGCGCCTTCCTCGACTCGACCCTCGACCGGGTCGGCGACGGCGCGGTGTTCGGCGCGCTCGCCCTCTGGTACGCCGGCCGCGGCGACGACCTCGTGCTGTGCGCGGTCGCGATCTACGACCTCGTCGCCGGAGCCGTCACGTCGTACGCGAAGGCGCGCGCGGAGTCGCTCGGCATGACCTGCAACGTCGGCATCGCCGAACGCAGCGAGCGGCTGCTCACGATCCTCGTGCTGACCGGGCTGTCCGGCCTGTTCGGTGTCGACGTGCTGCGCGACATCGCGTTGTGGGCGCTGGCCGTCGCGACGACGATCACCGTCGCGCAACGCATGGTCGAGGTACGGCGGCAGGCCCGCGCACTCTCGACCGCATGAACGCCGCGTCACGATGAAGGCACAGCTGCAGGACGCCGTCTACGCCGCGGGTTGGCGGGTCGTCCGCGGCCTGCCGGAACCGATCGCCCGGCGGCAGTTCGACGCGATCGCCGACGCCGCGTGGATGCGGCACGGCCGCAGCGTGCAACGCCTCGAGAGCAACCTCCGCCGCGTGCTCGGCCCGCGGGCATCCGCGCGCGAAGTCCGCCGTACGACGCATCTCGGCATGCGCTCGTACCTGCGGTACTGGTGTGAGGTCTTCCAGATGCCGCGGATACCGACGGCCGACCTCGTCGCGCGGATGAGCACCACCGACGAGTGGCGGTTGCGGGACGCGGTCGCCGCCGGCGACGGGATGATCCTGGCGCTGCCGCACAGCGGCAACTGGGATCACGCGGGCGCCTGGCTCGCCGGCACCGGTGTGCCGTTCACGACGGTCGCCGAACGGCTGGAGCCCGCATCGCTGTTCGACCGCTTCGTCGAGTTCCGCGAGTCGCTCGGCATGGAAGTCATCCCGCTGACCGGTGGTGAGCGGGCGCCGTACGAGATCCTCGCGGACCGGCTCCGGGCCGGCGGCACGCTCTGCCTGTTGAGCGACCGCGACCTGACGGCGACCGGTGTCGACGTCGAGTTCTTCGGCGCGACCGCGCGGATGCCGGCCGGTCCGGCCGCGCTGGCGCACGACACCGGCGCGGCGTTGCTGCCCACGACATTGCACTTCCCGGATCGCCACAACTGGCACGCGACGATCCACCCGCGGATCGAGGTGCCGGCCGGCGGCGACCGCGCGTCGAAGATCCGGCAGATGACCCAACAGCTCGCGGACGCGTTCGCGGTTGCGATCACCGAGCATCCGCAGGACTGGCACATGCTGCAACGGATCTGGGTCGACGACCTCGACCCGGAGCGGCTGTCGCCGTCGGCGGTGACGGTGTGAGGGTCGGCCTCGTCTCGCCGTACCCCTGGGACGTGCCGGGCGGCGTCGTCGCGCACGTCCGCGACCTCGCCGAGACGCTCATCGGCAACGGTCACGATGTCTCGGTCATCACCCCGGTCGACGACGAAGACAGCCCGGTCCCGCCGTACGTCGTGCGGGCCGGGCGCAGCGTTCCGGTGCCGTTCAACGGATCGGTGTCGCGGCTCGCCTTCGGCCCCGTGAGTGCGACGCGGGTCGGCCGGTGGATCCGCGAAGGCGACTTCGACGTCCTGCACGTGCACTCGCCCGAGACGTTGTCGCTGTCGTTGCTCGCGGTGTTCATCGCGCGCGGGCCGATCGTCGCGACGTTCCATGCCGCGAACCCGCGCTCGCGCGTGCTCGCGATGATGCAGTCGCCGCTGCAGGTTCGGCTGGAGAAGCTGTCCGGGCGGATCGCGGTGTCGCCCGCGGCCCGCAAGACCATCGTCGAGCACCTCGGCGCCGACGCGGTACTGATCCCCAACGGCGTGCACGCCGCGCGGTACGCCGACGCCGAGCCGCTGCCCGGCTGGCCCGGCGACGGCGGCGCGCTCGCATTCGTCGGCCGCGTCGACGAACCGCGCAAGGGACTCGACGTGTTGCTCGGCGCGTTCGCCCGGCTGCGGGCGGACCGGCCGGGGCTCCGGTTGCTCGTCGCCGGTCCCGGCGAGCACGACGAGCTGCCCGCCGGTGTGACGGCGCTCGGTCTCGTGTCGGAGGCCGACAAGGCCCGCGTCTACAAGTCCGCCGACGTGTTCGTCGCGCCGAACACCGGCGGCGAGAGCTTCGGCATCGTGCTGCTCGAGGCGATGGCGGCGGGGACGCCGATCGTCGCGAGCGACCTCGACGCGTTCCGCCGGGTGCTCGACGGCGGCGACGGCACGCTCGCCGGCGAGCTCGCGAAGGTCGGCGACGCGGCGTCGCTCGCGGCCGCCTGCGGCGCGCTGCTCGACGTCCCCGCCCGGCGGGAGGCGCTGCGGGAGCGAGGTCGGCGCGTGGTCCGCCAGTACGACTGGTCGGTGGTCGCGACCGAGGTGATGCACGTCTACGAGACCGCGATCGCCGGGCACCACGGCGGGCGCGTCGTGGCGGACACGGATAACGCGATCGCCGAGGTGGAGCGGCAGTTCCTGCCGTAACGTCGCGTTCGTGGACGTCGTCTGGGCGCTGGTCGCGTCCGTGCTGGCCGTCCACGCCGGTTACGCGCTGTGGATCGCGCGGCGTCTCGACCGCTTGCACCAGCGCGTCGACGCCGCCGCCGCGGCGCTCGACGAGCAACTGCGGGTGCGGGCGAGCGCCGCGGTCGCCTCCCGGGTCGCCAACCAGGCGGCGGTGGCCGCCCTCGCCATCGACGGGCTCGGCCGCGACCGGGAGCAGGCCGAGAGCGCGCTGTCCCGCGCGATCGGCACGGCCGGCGCCGACGAGACGCTCGTCACGGCGAACGCCCGCGCCGGCTACGCCCGCGCTTTCTACAACGACACCGTGCGCGACGCCCTCGTCGTACGGCGGCGGCGGATCGTCCGGGTGTTCCGGCTGGCCGGATCCGCGCGGTTACCGGCGTTTTTTGAAATGGACGAGGCCGCCGGGGCCCGCCGTACGATTGAGGTGTGAGCGAGCCAACTGAGGTAGGAACTGCCCGGGTCAAGCGCGGCATGGCCGAGATGCTCAAGGGCGGCGTCATCATGGACGTCGTCACCGCCGAGCAGGCGAAGATCGCCGAAGACGCGGGCGCGGTCGCGGTGATGGCGCTGGAGCGGGTGCCGGCCGACATTCGCGCCGAGGGCGGCGTGTCGCGGATGAGCGACCCCGACATGATCGAGGGCATCATCGCCGCGGTGTCGATCCCGGTGATGGCGAAGTGCCGGATTGGCCACTTCGCCGAGGCGCAGGTGCTGCAGGCGCTCGGCGTCGACTACATCGACGAGTCCGAGGTGCTCACTCCGGCCGACTACGCGCACCACGTCGACAAGTGGCAGTTCACGGTGCCGTTCGTGTGCGGCGCGACCAACCTCGGCGAGGCGCTGCGCCGGCTGGCCGAGGGCGCGGCGATGATCCGCTCGAAGGGCGAAGCCGGCACCGGCGACGTGTCCAACGCGGTGACGCACATGCGCGCGATCCGCGGCGAGATCAACCGGCTGACGTCGATGTCCGCCGACGAGCTCTACGTCGCGGCGAAGGAGCTCGCGGCGCCGTACGAGCTGGTCCGCGAGGTCGCGGAGCGCGGCTCGCTGCCGGTCGTCCTGTTCACCGCCGGTGGCATCGCGACCCCCGCCGACGCGGCGATGATGATGCAGCTCGGCGCCGACGGCGTGTTCGTCGGCAGCGGCATCTTCAAGTCCGGCGACCCGGCGAAGCGCGCCCGCGCCATCGTCGAGGCAACCACGATGTACGACGACCCCGACGTCGTCGCGAAGGTCTCGCGCGGGCTCGGCGAAGCGATGGTCGGCATCAACGTCGAACAGCTGCCGGTCGGGCACCGGCTGGCGGAGCGCGGTTGGTGAAGATCGGCGTACTCGCGCTGCAAGGAGATGTGCGCGAGCACACCGCGGCGCTCGGCGCGGCCGGTGCGGACGCGGTTCGGGTCCGGACGCCGCACGAGCTCGACGACGTCGACGCCCTGGTGATCCCGGGCGGTGAGTCGACGACCATCGGCAAGCTGCTCGTGACGTTCGGGCTGCTCGAACCGGTGCGCAAGCGGGTGCGCGACGGGATGCCGGCGTTCGGTTCGTGTGCCGGGATGATCCTGCTCGCCGACCGGGTGCTCGACGGGACCGCGGATCAGGTCGGGATCGGCGGCATCGACATGACCGTGCGGCGCAACGCGTTCGGCCGCCAGGTCGACTCGTGGGAGGGCGACGTCGACTTCGACGGCGATCCGATCCATGCCGTCTTCATCCGCGCGCCGTGGGTCGAGGAGTGCGGCGCCGAGGTCGAGGTGCTCGCGCGCGCCGCCGATAGAATCGTCGCGGTGCGGCAAGGGCCGCTCCTCGCGACGGCGTTCCACCCGGAGTTGACCGGCGACCCGCGGGTGCACGCGCTGTTCGTCTCGATGGTCAAGGAGCAGGCGGAACTATGAGCGGCCCCCAATGAGTGGACACAGCAAATGGGCGACGACGAAGCACAAGAAGGCTGTCGTCGACGCCCGGCGCGGCAAGCTGTTCGCCAAGCTGATCAAGAACATCGAGGTCGCCGCCCGCTCGGGTGGCGGTGACCCGGCCGGCAACCCCACGCTCGCCGACGCCATCGCGAAGGCGAAGGGCAACTCGGTCCCCAACGACAACATCGACCGTGCGGTACGGCGCGGCGCCGGTCTCGACGCCGGTGGCGCCGACTGGGAATCGATCATGTACGAGGGCTACGGGCCGGGCGGTGTCGCCGTACTCGTCGAGTGCCTGACCGACAACCGCAACCGCGCGGCGTCCGAGGTGCGGACCGCGTTCACGCGCAACGGCGGCTCGCTCGCCGACCCCGGGTCGGTGGCCTACCTGTTCGCGCGCAAGGGCGTCGTGCTGGTGCCCAAGGCGGGGTCGCTGACCGAGGACGACGTGCTCGGTGCGGTGCTCGACGCCGGCGCCGAGGAGGTCAACGACCTCGGCGACACGTTCGAGGTCATCGCCGAGGCGACCGACGCGCACGCCGTACGGGTGGCGCTGGAAGCGGCCGGCATCGCGGTCGAGTCGGCCGACGTCTCGTTCCTGCCTTCGGTGTCGGTGCCGCTCGACGACGAGACCGGCCGCAAGGTGCTGCGGCTCGTCGACGCGCTCGAAGACAGCGACGACGTGCAGAACGTCTGGGCCAACTTCGACGTCTCCGACGAGGTCCTCGAGTCCGTCTGACCGCCACCCGCGAGTGTCAATTGCGCGATAGCGGACTTCTAAGGGTGCTATTGCGCAATTGGTTGGGGGGCGGCGCGCGTGTCGGTCCGGGACTCGCGGCGGGTGGCGCCGTAGCCTTCCGAACAGGTGTTCGGGAGGAGCGCAGTGCGCGTCTTGGGAGTCGATCCGGGTCTGACCCGCTGCGGCCTCGGCGTCGTCGAGGGCGAGCCGGGCCGGCGGCTGACCGCGGTCGGCTACGGCGTGGCCCGCACCCCGGCCGAGGCTGACATCGCGACCAGGTTGCTCGACCTCGACGGCCAGATCACCGCGTGGATCGCGAAGTTCGAGCCGGAGCTGGTCGCGGTCGAGCGGGTCTTCAGCCAGCACAACGTCCGCACCGTGATGGGTACGGCGCAGGCCGCCGCCATCGCGCTCGCTGCCGCCGCCCGGGTCGGGGTGCCGGTCGCGCTGCACACCCCCAGCGAGGTCAAGGCCGCGGTGACTGGCAACGGGCGGGCCGACAAGGCGCAGGTCGGCGCGATGGTCACCCGGCTGCTTGGCCTGGCCGCGCCGCCGACCCCCGCCGACACCGCGGACGCGCTCGCGCTCGGCATCTGCGCGGTCTGGCGCGGCGCCGCCATGGCGGCGCGAGACCGAGCCGCGGCGGCGGCGCGATGATCGCCAGCGTCAGCGGCCGGGTCGCGGCGGTTTCCGGCGAGGTCGCGGTCGTCGAGGTCGGGGGCGTCGGGCTCGCCGTGCAATGCACCCCGTCCACTCTCGCGACGTTGCGGCCGGGCATCGACACCCGGCTCGCGACCAGCCTCGTCGTCCGCGAGGACTCGCTCACCCTCTTCGGGTTCGCGACCGACGACGAGCGGGCGGTCTTCGACATCCTGCAGTCGGTCAGCGGTGTCGGCCCGAAGCTCGCCCAGGCGGTGCTCGCCGTGCACGCGCCGGAGGCGGTCCGGGTCGCGGTCGCGACCGACGACATCGGCGCGCTCACGCTGGTGCCGGGCATCGGCAAGAAGGGGGCCCAGCGACTCGTGCTCGAGCTCAAGGACAAGCTGGCCGGCGGCAGCGCCGACGCGATCGTCCGGCTGCCCGGCCAGCCGACGTACGCCTGGCGCGACCAGCTCCGCCAGGCCCTCACCGGCCTCGGCTGGTCGGCCCGCGAGGTCGACGAAGCGCTCGCCGCCGTCGGCCCGGAGGCCGAAGCCGCGCTCGCCGTCGGCGACGAGCCTGACGTTGCCGTACTGCTCAAGACCAGCCTGCGGATGCTGAGCCGCGCATGACGAATGAGCCGGTGCTGTCCGCGAACATGACCGACGACGAGTCCGTCGTCGAGGCCGCGCTGCGCCCGAAGGTGCTCGACGAGTTCGTCGGCCAGGAACGGGTGCGCGAGCAGTTGAGCCTCGTGCTCGACGCGGCCAAGGCGCGCCAGCGGCCGCCGGACCACGTGCTGCTGTCGGGTTCGCCCGGGCTCGGCAAGACGACCCTCGCGATGATCATCGCCAGCGAGCTCGGCGCGCCGCTGCGGATCACCAGCGGCCCCGCGATCGAGCGGGCCGGCGACCTCGCCGCGCTGCTGTCGACCCTCAGCGAGGGCGAGGTGCTGTTCCTCGACGAGATCCACCGGATGGCCCGGCCGGCCGAGGAGATGCTCTACGTCGCGATGGAGGACTTCCGGGTCGACGTCGTCATCGGCAAGGGCCCGGGCGCGACCGCGATCCCGCTCGACGTCGCGCCGTTCACGCTGGTCGGCGCGACCACCCGCGCCGGGTTGCTGCCGGGTCCGCTGCGGGATCGCTTCGGCTTCGTCGGCCACCTCGACTTCTACTCGCCCGACGAGCTCGAACGCGTGCTCGTCCGCAGCGCCGCGCTGCTCGGGGTGCCGCTGCGGCCCGACGGCGCGCAGGAGATTTCGCGCCGGGCCCGCGGGACGCCGCGGATCGCCAACCGGCTGCTGCGCCGAGTCCGCGACTACGCCGAGGTGCGCGCGGACGGCATCGTCACGCGCGAGGTCGCCCGGGCGGCGCTCGCCGTGTACGACGTCGACGAGCTCGGCCTCGACCGGCTCGACATGGCGGTGCTCGACGCGCTGCTCCGGCGTTTCGGTGGCGGTCCGGTCGGACTGACCACCCTGGCGGTCGCGGTCGCCGAGGAACCGGAGACCGTCGAGACCGTTGCCGAACCGTTCCTGGTCCGCGCCGGCCTGCTGGCCCGCACCCCCCGCGGCCGGGTCGCCACCGCCGCCGCGTGGCAGCACCTCGGGCTGCGACCGCCGACACCCTCGGCCGCCGACGCCGTCCTGTTTGAGGTGGATGGCCCGTAGACTCGGCCGGTGCTCGCCCACAGCCTCACGTCCACCGTGCTCGCCGCCAGCAGCGGCGGCAAGAGCAGCGGCAGTCCTTACGGGACGCTGGTCCTGCTCGGGCTGGTGGTCCTGGTCGTTGTCATGTTCAGCCGGTCGCAGCGCAGCAAGCAGCGCCGGATGCTCGAACAGCGCAAGGCGATCGACGTCGGCGCCGAGGTCGTGACCACCGCCGGCCTCATCGCGCACGTGGTCGACATGGACGACGAGACCGTGACTCTCGAGATCGCTCCGGGCGTGCACAGCAAGTTCCTCCGGCAGGCCATCGTGCGGGTCGTCGAACCGCCGGGCCCGGAGGAGCCCGACTCGCCCGGCGACGACACCACAAGCGCGGAAACGCCGTAACGGCACCGGCTGAACCTGGAAGGAAGCGACACCAGTGGCACCACCACCTTCGAGGGCGCCTCGACCAGGGCGCATGCTCGCGCTCGTCGCGGGCCTGCTGGTCGCGCTCTACCTCGGCGTCTTCTTAGGCCCGTCGACGACCCCGAAGCTGGGTCTCGACCTGCAGGGCGGCACCCAGGTCATCCTGCAGGCGACGCCGCTGCACGGGCAGAAGCTCACCGCGGGTGCGCTCGACCAGGCCGTGAACATCATCCGCAACCGCGTGGACGGCGCCGGTGTCGGCGGCGCGAGCATCAACACGCAGGGCAACAACACGATCATCGTGTCCGCGCCGGGTGCAAACGGCCGGCAGTTGGAGCGGCTGGATCAGACCGCGCTGCTGCGCTTCCGTCAGGTCCTCGCGTTCACCCCGAACGGCCCGCTGACTCCGACTCCCGCGCCGTCCGCGAGCCCAACGGCATCGGTCAAGCCGACCGCTAAGCCGACCGCGACGAAGACGACGTCGCACGACCGGGTTCCGTCGGCCTTGCTCGCTGCGAGCGCGACGCCGAGCCCGAGCCCGAGCGCGACGGCTTCGGCCGCGGCGTCTCCGTCGCCGACCGCCAGCGTGGACAGCGTGACGCCGGTGCCCAACACCGACTCGGCCGATCTCGCGGCTGCTGCTCAGGCGTGGGCGTCGTATAACTGCAACGATCCGAACGCCGGCGCGAGCCCGACCAAGGGCAACGACGACCCGAAGCACTACATCGTCGCCTGCAGCAAGGACAAGTCGACGAAGTACCTGCTCGACAAGGCCGGCGTCGAGGGCACCGAGATCGGCGGTGCCGACGCGACGATCGACCCGCAGACCAACGAATGGTTCGTGCAGTTGCACTGGAAGGGCAAGGGCTCGGACGACTGGTTCAACCTGACCAAGAAGTCCTACGAGGCGGACCCCTCGGGCGCCAACGATCGATGCCAGCCGCCGAAGGGCTGCAACATGATCGCGGTCGTCCTCGACGGCGAGGTGGAGTCCGCTCCGGTCACGCAGAACGACGGCATCGCCGGCGACACGCGGATCACCGGCCGGTTCAGCCAGGACGAGGCGAACTCGCTGGCCAACGTGCTGAAGTACGGCGCGCTGCCGCTCAAGCTCGACAAGCTCGACAGCACCACGGTGTCGGCGACGCTCGGTTCGGCGCAGCTGCGCGGCGGCCTCATCGCCGGCGTCATCGGGCTCGGGCTCGTCGTCCTGTATTCGTTGCTCTACTACCGCGCCCTCGGCTTCGTCACTGTCGCCAGCCTCGCGCTGTCCGGGGCGTTGCTGTACGCCGTGACGACGCTGCTCGGACACTCGTCGCTCGGTTACACGCTGTCGCTGCCGGGCATCGCCGGCTTCATCGTCGCGGTCGGCATCACCGCCGACTCGTTCGTCGTCTACTTCGAACGCATCCGCGACGAAGTCCGCGAGGGCAAACGGATGCGCAGCGCCGTCGAACGGGCCTGGCCGCGCGCCCGCCGGACGATCATCTCCGCCGACGCCGTGTCGCTGCTTGCCGCGATCGTGCTGTATCTCGTCTCGATCGGCGACGTCCGCGGCTTCGCGTTCACCCTGGGCATGTCGACGCTGTCCGATCTGTTCATCGTCTTCTGCTTCACGAAGCCGTTGCTGTCGGTGATGGCACGGCGTCGCGCGTTCGACGCCGGCGCGGCCTGGACCGGCGTCGGCCGGGCCCGGTCCGGTGCCATCCTCGAGCCGAGGGAGGCCTGAGATGGCACGCGAAGGCCACCGCGAGTCGTTCGCGACTCGGCTCTACCGGGGCGAGCTGTCCTACAACTTCGTCGCCCGCCGCAACCTCTGGTACGCGATCTCGGGAGCGGTCATGCTGCTCTCGATCGTCTCGATCCTGGTCCGCGGGCTGCACCCGTCGATCGACTTCAAGGGTGGCGTCGTCTTCCAGTTCCCGAAGGCCGGGCACTCGATCTCCGACGCGCGCGCCGCGATCACGGCGGCCGGCGTCACGCCTGAGGTCGTCACGGTCACCGGTAGCGGATCCGACCAGCGGTTCCGGATCGAGACGAAGACGCTGCCACAGACCGCCGGCAACGACGTCGTCGCGAAGGTGGTTACCTCGATCGCGACGAAGTTCGGCCTGCAGGAGTCCGACGTCAACAGCCAGTCGGTCGGCTCGACCTGGGGATCGCAGATCACCAAGAAGGCGATCTACGGCCTGGTGTTCTTCCTGATCGCCGTCATCATCTACCTCTCGTTCCGGTTCGAGTGGAAGATGGCGCTGGCGGCGATCATCGCGCTGCTGCACGACCTGCTGATCACGGCCGGGATCTATTCGCTCGTCGGGTTCGAAGTCAGCCCGTCCACGGTCATCGCGCTGCTGACGATCCTCGGTTACTCGCTCTACGACACCGTCGTCGTGTTCGACAAGGTGCGCGAGAACACCGCTGGCCTCGCCGGCGGCAGCCGGATGACGTTCACCGACGCCGCGAACCTCGCGGTCAACCAGACGCTGGTCCGGTCGATCAACACGTCGATCATCGCGCTGCTGCCGGTCGTCGGCCTGTTGGTCATCGGCGCCGGCCTGCTCGGCGCGGGTTCGCTCAAGGACCTCGCCCTCGCGCTGATGATCGGTCTCGCGTCCGGCGCCTACTCGTCGATCTTCATCGCGACACCGATCGTGACCGACCTGAAGGAACGCGAGCCGGTCTACCAGCAGCTCGCCCGGCGGGTCGAGGCCCGCAGGGTGCGCGAGCCTGCGGCCGCGGCCGTGCCGGCCAAGCCGTCGACGGGCGGCACCCAGGCGGCGGCCACGCCGACGGTGACGGCGGTGCTCGACGACGACGCCGCGCCGGAACCGGTCGAGCGACCGCGCACCGCGCCCGGCCCGGGCCCGCGTCCGGGCGCGCGGCCGGGCGCCGCCCAGCAGCGGCGGAACCGCGGTGGCCGTCCCGGTGGGCGCGGAGGGCGGCCGAAGAAGCGCCGGTGAGCCTGGACCTCGCCGCGCTGCTGGCCGAACGGGTCCGGGAGGTGCCGGACTACCCGCGGCCCGGCATCGCGTTCAAGGACATCAACCCGCTGCTCGCCGACCACGTCGCGTTCGCCGGAGCCGTCGACGCGATCGTCGCCCATCACGGCCGCGGCACGATCGACAAGGTCGCCGGCATCGAAGCCCGCGGATTCCTGCTCGCCGCGCCGGTCGCCTACCACTTCGGTGCCGGCGTCGTACCGCTGCGCAAGGTCGGCAAGCTGCCCGGCCCCACGCTGTCCGCGGCGTACGCGCTCGAGTACGGCGAGGCGGTGCTCGAGGTGCAGGCGGACGCGTTCGCGCCCGGCGACCGGGTGCTGATCGTCGACGACGTACTCGCCACCGGAGGTACGGCGCGGGCCGCCGCGAACCTCATCACCCGGGCGGGCGGCGAGGTCGTCGGGGTCAGCGTGCTGCTCGAGCTGCTCTTCCTCGACGGTCGGGCCCGTCTTGCCGACCTCGACGTGCACGCGCTGGTGCGGGCCTAAACTCGATTTTGTGACGGAGGACCCGGCACCGGTAGCGGTCGAGGAACCTCGTCCTGCCGCGCCCGCGTCCCCGCCTGTAGCCGCGCCCGAACCCGCGCCCCTGCCGGTGCCGCCCGACGAACCGGGCACCAACCGGGTCCGATCCCGGCTCGGCCGCCTCGGTGGCGGCCCGAAGTCGACGCCGGCGCCCGAGTTGGAGCCGCTGTTCAAGACCCTCCGGGCAATCCATCCCAAGGCCGACACCCGGATCGTGCAGCGGGCCTACGAGGTCGCCGAGCGCTGCCATCGCGGGCAGTTCCGGCGCAGCGGCGACCCCTACATCACCCACCCGCTCGCGGTCGCGGTGATCGTCGCCGAGCTCGGCATGGAAGAGGCGACGATCTGCGCCGCGCTGCTGCACGACACCGTCGAGGACACGACGATGTCGGTCGCCGACATCCGCCGCGAGTTCGGCGACGAGGTCGCGATGCTCGTCGACGGCGTGACGAAGCTCGACAAGGTCAAGTACGGCGAGTCCGCCGAGGCCGAGACGATCCGCAAGATGGTCGTCGCGATGGCCCGCGACGCCAAGGTGCTGATCCTCAAGCTCGCCGACCGGCTGCACAACGTCCGGACGTTGAAGCACATGCCGTTGGAGAAGCAACAGCGCACCGCGAAGCAGACGTTGGAGATCTACGCGCCGCTGGCGCACCGGCTCGGCATGAACACGATCAAGTGGGAACTCGAAGATTGCTCGTTCGCCGCGCTCTACCCGAAGCGCTACGACGAGATCGTGCGGTTGGTCGCGGAGCGAGCGCCGGCGCGCGACACGTTCCTCTCCCGCGTCACCGAGCAGGTGCAGGGCGAGTTGCGGACCGCGAAGATCAAGGCGGCGGTGACCGGCCGGCCGAAGCACTACTACTCGATCTACCAGAAGATGATCGTGCGCGGCCGCGACTTCGCCGACATCTACGACCTCGTCGGGCTGCGGGTGCTGGTCGAGACCGAGCGCGACTGCTACGCCGCACTCGGCGTGATTCACACGATGTGGTCGCCGGTGCCGGGCCGGTTCAAGGACTACATCGCGATGCCCAAGTTCAACATGTACCAGTCGTTGCACACGACGGTCATCGGGCCCGACGGCAAGACCGTCGAGGTGCAGATCCGCACCCACCAGATGCACAAGCGATCCGAGTACGGCATCGCTGCGCACTGGAAGTACAAGGAGCAGTACGGCGGCCAGCAGGACATGACCTGGCTGCGCCAGCTCGTCGACTGGCAGCGCGAGACGCAGGACCCGGGGGAGTTCCTCGACTCGCTGCGCTTCGACCTGCACGCGCAAGAGGTGTTCGTCTTCACGCCGAAGGGCGATGTCACGGCGTTGCCGGCCGGCGCGACGCCGGTCGACTTCGCCTACTCCGTGCACACCGAAGTCGGCCATCGCTGCGTCGGTGCGCGGGTCAACGGCCGGCTGGTGCCGCTCGAGTCGACGTTGGAGAACGGCGACGTCGTCGAGATCGTCACGTCGAAGGCCGAGACCTACGGCCCGAGCCGCGACTGGATGTCGTTCGTCAAGTCACCGCGGGCGCGCAACAAGCTGCGGCAGTGGTTCGCACGCGAGCGGCGCGAAGACGCGATCGAAGAAGGCAAGGACGCGATCAGCCGGATGATGCGCAAGCAGGGCTTGCCGTTGCAGCGGCTGATGGGCGGCGACGCGCTGGTCTCGCTTGCGAAGGACCTGCGGTACCCGGACGTCGCGGCGCTCTATGCCGCCGTCGGCGAAGGCCACCTGTCCGCGCAGACCGTCGTACAGCGCTTGGTGCAGGCACTGGGCGGTCCGGAAGGCGCCGTCGAGGACATCGCCGAGACCGCCGTCCCCACCCGGACGCAGGCGCGGCCGCGGCCGGCCGGTGATCCCGGCGTCGTCGTCAAGGGCGCCCGCGACGTGTGGGTCAAGCTGGCACGCTGCTGCACCCCGGTCCCGGGCGACGAGATCGTCGGGTTCGTCACCCGCGGCAACGGCGTGTCCGTCCACCGCGGCGACTGCGTCAACGTCGACCACCTCGCGACGCAACCCGATCGGCTGATCGAGGTCGAGTGGGCGCCGACCGCTGGCTCGGTGTTCCTGGTCGCGATCCAGGTCGAGGCGCTCGACCGCACCCGGCTGCTCTCGGACGTCACGCGGGTGCTGTCCGACGCGCACGTGAACATCCTGTCCGCGTCGGTGACGACGTCGCGGGACCGCGTCGCCTTCTCCCGGTTCACGTTCGAGATGGGCGACACCAAGCACCTCGGCCATCTGCTCCGGCTGGTCCGCAACGTCGAAGGCGTGTACGACGCCTACCGGATCACCTCGGGCGTGTAGCTACGCCTTGGCGACGGTGAAGCTTTGGATCACGACGGGCTTCTTCGGGTGGCCGTCGCCGGGGCCGTTCGCGTCGTCCTCGCCGTTCTTCGCGATCGCCTGCAGTACCTCGAGGCCAGTCGTCACCTTGCCGAACGGCGTGTACTGCGGCGGCAGCGGCGTGTCGGCGTAGCAGAAGAAGAACTGGCTGCCGCCGGTGTGCGGCTGGCCGGTGTTGGCCATCGCCAGCGTGCCCGCCGGGTACGTCGCGCCGGTGAGGTTCTCGTCCGGGATGGTGTATCCGGGGCCGCCGGTGCCCTGACCGCTCGGGTCGCCGCACTGCAGCACGTAGATGCCCGTCGTCGTCAGCCGGTGGCACGGCGACTTGTCGAAGTAGTGGTGCTCGGCGAGGAACGCGAACGAGTTGACGGTGTGCGGCGCGTTCTTGCCGTCGAGCGCCGCGACGATCGTCCCCTGGTTGGTCACGATCGTCGCGGTGTAGGTCGCCGGATCGATGCAGAGCGGCGGCTCGCTGGAGTAGTGCTGCGGGGTGCCGGACGGCGTGGGCACGGCGTCGGCGCAGCCGCCGGTCGTCGTGACCTTGCCCCCCGAGGAGCCGCCGCCGCAGCCGGCGGCGAGCAGGCCCAGCGCGGCCGTCACGAGCAGAAGACGCGATCGATTCATCACTTCACCGACTTCACCGTGACGAGGAAGATGAGGGTTTCGTTGGGCGCGATCGAGCCGCTGCCCTGCGGCCCGTAGCCGAGCGCCGGCGGGATGATCAGCTCGCGGATCCCGCCCGCCTTGACGCCGATCAGGCCCTGGTTCCACCCGGCGATGACCCCGGCGCTGCCGAGCGGCGACACGGTGAACGGCGTGCCGCCGTGCTCGTACGACGCGTCGAACACCTTGCCGGTGCTGCAGGAGATGCCGATGTAGGTGACCGACAGGCTGGAGCCCTTCTTCGCCGCAGCGCCGGTGCCGACCTTGACGTCCTTGACCTGAAGCGTCGCGGGTTTCGTCGTCACCGGCGGGACCGTGGGCTGGTCCTTGGCCGGCGGGTTCGGCGTGATCGGCGCGCAGCTCCCCGCGGGAGTGGACGGCGAAGGCGTCGAGGTCGCCTTGAGCTTCGACGTGTCGTCGCCGCCGGTGAGCCAGATGACCAGGAACACCAGGCCGACGATCACGGCGAGGGTGCCGGCGGTCGCGCCGATCACCGTGTTGCGGTGCCGGCGCCGGGCTCGGGCCTGCTGCTCGCGCAGCCGGCGGCGCTCGTAGCGGCGGCGGGCGAGCTCACGCTCGCGCTGTCGGCTGCGGGCCACGGGTCCTCCAGGTCAGAGCGGAACGGCCAGGCGCGGCCGACGCGGTACGACGCCGGACAGTCTAGGAGGCTCCGGCTGAGAGCGACCTGAGCCGCGCGGCACGTCGGTAGGCTCGGCAACCACACCGTCGCAAGGGGAGGACATTCGTTGCTCGTCGTCGGATTCCCTGCCGGCCCGTGGCAGACGAACTGCTGGGTGGTGGCACCCGCGGCTGGCGAGGAGTGCATCGTCATCGACCCCGGCCACGGCGCCGAGGGCCCGCTCGACGACGTGCTCGCCGAGCACCGCCTCCGGCCGGTCGCGGTGCTGCTGAGCCATGGCCACATCGACCACACCTGGTCGGTCGTCCCGGTCTGCGGCGCTCGCGACGTGCCGGCGCTCATCCACCCGGCCGACCGGGGCATGCTGAGCGATCCGGCGCCGTCGATCGGCCAGCCCTCCGGCACCCCGATCCTCGGCCGGCTCGAGTGGGCCGAGCCGGACGACGTCCGCGAGCTGGTCGACGGAGAGGTGATCGAGCTGGCCGGCCTGGCGATCCGCATCGACGCCACTCCCGGGCACACCCCCGGGTCGACCGTGTTCGGCACCGGCGGCGAGCTGTTCTCCGGCGATCTCCTGTTCGCCGGCTCGATCGGCCGCACCGACCTGCCCGGCGGCTCGTGGGACGACATGCAGTCGTCTTTGCGCCGGGTGCCGCTGGCGCTGCCCGACGAGACCGTCGTCCGGCCTGGGCACGGTCCCGACACCACGATCGGGCGGGAGCGCGCGACCAACCCGTTCCTGCTCGACCTCGTCGGTGCCACGCCGCCGGTCCGCGGAATGTGAGATGAGCTTCACCGCGCCCAAGGGCACCTTCGATCTGCTGCCGCCGGACTCCGAGGTCTACCTCGCGGTCCGCGAGGCGATGGCGCGCCCCTTGCGGCTCGCCGGTTACGGCTACGTCGAGACGCCGGTGTTCGAGGAGACCGCGCTGTTCGAGCGCGGCGTCGGCGAGTCCACCGACGTCGTGACCAAGGAGATGTACTCCTTCGTCACCCGCGGCGACGACCACGTGACGCTGCGCCCGGAGGGCACCGCCGGGGTCGTCCGCGCCGCCGTACAGCACCGCCTGTACGCCGGGCAGCTGCCGGTGAAGCTGTGGTACTCAGGGTCGTTCTTCCGCTACGAGCGGCCGCAGGCCGGGCGTTACCGGCACTTCAGCCAGGTCGGTGCCGAGGCGCTCGGCGTCGACGATCCCGCCCTCGACGCGGAGATCGTCGCGCTCGGCTCTCGCGCCTACGCCGACCTCGGCCTGCGTGACGTCGTACTGCTGCTCAACTCGCTCGGTGACGCAACCTGCCGGCCGGTCTATCGCGAGCGTTTGCAAGCCTTCCTGCGCGCTCTCGACCTCGACGCCGAGACGCTGCGCCGGGTCGAGATCAACCCGCTGCGAGTCCTCGACGACAAGCGGCCGGAGGTCGCGGCGCAGGTCGCGGACGCGCCGATCGTCGCCGACTCGTTGTGCGACGACTGCCGCGCGCACTACGACGCGGTCCGCCGGCACCTGTCCGCGCTCGGCGTCACCTGGCAGGAGGCGCCGCGCCTCGTCCGCGGCCTCGACTACTACACCCGTACGACGTTCGAATGGCAGCACGGCGGGCTCGGTGCGCAGAGCGCGGTCGGCGGCGGTGGCCGCTACGACGGGCTCTCCGAATCCATCGGTGGTCCGCCGTTCCCCGGCGTCGGCTGGGCCCTCGGTGTCGACCGGACCGTGCTCGCGTTGCGCGCCGAAGGGCTTGACGTGGCGACGCCGGCGACGTGCACGGTGTTCGCCGTACCGCTCGGCGCCGCCGCGAAAGACCGGCTGCTCCTCGTCGTAAATACGTTGCGGGACAACGGGATCTCCGCTGACATCGCCTATGGCGATCGCGGCTTGAAGGGCGCCATGAAGGCCGCGGATCGCTCCGGTGCGACGCTGGCCATCGTGGCCGGCGAGCGTGACCTCGACGCCGGGGTCGCGCAGGTAAAGGACTTACGGACCGGTGAGCAGGAGCCGGTCGCCCTCGACAGCGTCGTCGAGCACATCGAGAAGAGGTTGACGTGATCCGGACCCACGGCGCGGGCACGCTGCGCCGCGACCACGAGGGCACCGACGTGGTGCTCACCGGTTGGGTGGCGACCCGCCGCGACCACGGCGGCGTCACGTTCGTCGACCTGCGCGACGGCAGCGGCGTCGTCCAGGTCGTGCTGCGCGACCTCGACGCGGCGCGGGCGCTGCGCAGCGAGTGGTGCGTGCAGGTCACCGGGACCGTCGCGATGCGCAAGGCCGGCAACGAGAACCCGGAGCTGCCGACCGGCGACATCGAGGTCATCGCTCGCGATGTCGTGACGCTGAGCGAGTCGGAGACGCCGCCGTTCCCGATCCACGGCTCGGACGCGATCGAGTCCGGTGTCGACGAGACGACCCGCTGGCGCTACCGCTACCTCGACCTGCGCCGTACCGGTCCAGCACAGGCGATGCGCACCCGGGCCCGGATCGTGTCGGTTATTCGCCGGGTCATGGAGCAGCACGGGTTCCTCGACATCGAGACGCCGTACCTCACCCGGTCGACGCCGGAAGGCGCGCGCGACTTCCTGGTGCCGGTGCGGCTGCAGCCGGGACATTGGTACGCGCTGCCGCAGTCGCCGCAGCTGTTCAAGCAGCTGCTGATGGTCGCCGGCCTGGAGCGGTACTACCAGATCGCGCGCTGCTTCCGCGACGAGGACTCGCGCGCCGACCGGACGCCGGAGTTCACCCAGCTCGACATCGAGATGTCGTTTCTCGACGAGGAAGACGTCTACGCGCTCAGCGAAGAGCTGATCGCCGCGTTGTGGCGCGAGATTCTCGGCGTCGAGCTGCCGACGCCGTTCCCGCGGCTGACCTACGCGGAGTCGATGCGCCGCTACGGCACCGACAAGCCGGACCTGCGTTTCGACCTGGAGCTCGTCGACCTGACCGAGCACATGGCCGGCACCGAGTTCCGGGTGTTCCAGGCCGAGCACGTCGGCGCGGTCGTCGTGCCCGGCGGGGCGTCGTACACCCGCAAGGAGCTCGACGGCTGGCAGGAGTGGGCGCGGTCGCGCGGCGCGAAGGGCATCGCCTGGCTGCTCGTCCCGGAGGACGGCAGCGAGCTGCGCGGCTCGATCACGAAGCTGGAGCCGGAGCGGCTCGAAGCACTGCCGAAAGCGGCCGGTGCGGAGCCGGGCGACGCTGTGCTGTTCGCGGCCGGACCGCGCCGGACGACGCTGGAGCTGCTCGGCGCGCTGCGCAACGCGGTCGGCAAGCAGCGGGGGCTGATCCGCGAGGGGGAGTGGCGGTTCCTCTGGGTGGTCGACGCGCCGATGTTCGAGCCCGTGTCGGCGGACAACCCGGCGGTCGGCGAGACCGCGCGGTGGACCGCTGTGCACCACCCGTTCACGGCGCCGACGCAGGACTGGGCGGAGACGTTCCACACCGACCCCGAGCATGCGCTGGCGCGGGCGTACGACGTCGTCGGCAACGGGATGGAGCTGGGTGGCGGGTCGATCCGTATTCACCGCGGGGAGATGCAGCAGCGGGTCTTCGACGTCATCGGCTTGTCGCGAGACGAGGCCGAGAGCAAGTTCGGATTCCTGTTGGAGGCGTTCAAGTTCGGGCCGCCGCCGCACGGTGGGATCGCGTTCGGGCTGGACCGGCTGGCGGCGACGCTGGCGGGGACCGATGCGATCCGCGAGGTGATGGCGTTCCCGAAGGCGAGCAGCGGCGGCGACCCGCTCACCGGCGCGCCGACGCCGATCACAACTCAGCAGCGCAAGGAAGCCGGCATCGACGCCAAGCCTGAGAGCTGAACGCAATCGCGCGCTGGTTCGCTTCTAGGCGAACCAGCGCGCGATTGACGGTACGGCGCGACTAGGCGGTGCGGCGGCGACGGCGCGCGAGCGCCGCCAGGCCGACCAGCGGGAGCAGCAGCACCTCGGGCAGTACGACGCCCGCGAACGTGCCGTGCTTGGCCGCGGCCGCCTCGAAGTTGAACGACTTCGTGCCTTCGAGCTCGAGCGGAACCTCGTCGCCGTCGCTCTGCGCCTTGGTGTCCGGCGTGCTGCCCGGGCCGGGCGCGGCGAAGACGTAGCCCTCGACCTCTTCGAGCAGGCTCTTCGACGACGGGTTGCCGATCGCCGACAGCGGCACGTGGATCGTGTAGATCGTGTTCTGGCCGGCCTGCATCGTGCCGGTCGCCGCGACCGCGCCCTGCAGCGGCGGGGCGATGTAGTCGAGCGTGTGCGGGTCACACGCCGACACCGAGCACGAGTCGGTGCTCGCGGTCTTGCCGGCGTAGAACGACGGCTGGCCCGCGCCGCTGGCGTCCATGTCGACACCCGCGTGGTACAGCGTGTTGCCCATCTGCCAGCGCACGACCAGCCGGCCATACGGCGCCGCCGCGGCCTTCGCCGCGTCGGCCAGCGTCCCGTGCGCCGTCGTCACCGTGATCTTCAGTTCCTTGCTGTTGCGGGCCATCGAGATCTTCTCGATGTCGGCACCAGCGACGGACGTGCCGCCGAGCACCGGGTAACGCGCGTCGCCCGCGGGGTCGGTGATCTGCGCGACCGGCGCCTGCGACTCGGTCGCCTTCAACGGCTTGCCGGTCCACGCGTTGAGACCGGTCATCTGCGTCGCGACCGTCACCACCGCGGCACCCGGGTGGTCGGCCGCCTCGACGTTGCCGAGCACCGACGCCAGGCCGTTCGAGGTGTCGGTGTAGACGATGCGCGCGCGGCCCTGGTTGTCGATGACGACCTCGAAGAAGTCGGCGATGTTGCGGTTGCCGGTCGCGGTGATGCAGCCGGTGCCCATCATGCAGATGTCGTTGTAGTGCATCGGGTGCTGGCTCGCGACCGACTGCACGATGTGCGGCCTGCTCGAGGCGGCCTTGTCGACCTGCGCGAACCACGTCCACCACTGCTGGTTGGCCTTCGCGGACGGGCCCTTCGAACCGAGCTGCGCGAGCGTCTTGTCGGTGCCGTACCAGACCACGTCGATGATCCCGTCGCGGCCACCGGCGACCCACGGCATGAGGTTCACGGCAGACGGCGGCCGGTTGATCTTGATCGGCGCGCTCCACTTACCCCAGTCGCGGCCGTTCGCGAGCGGCTTCGCGTAGGAGTAGTAGACCTGGTAGTCCTTGCCGCCGACCCAGACGACGTACAGGTTGCGGCCGCCGTCCTCGGCGAAGCCGGGGAACAGCGTGTTGGGGTCGCCGCCGAGCACGTTCGGCATGATCGTCTCGTAGCGCATGTTGAGGTGCGCGGACCCGTCCTTAGCGGGCTCGCCGATGGCGAGCGCCATGCCGCCGCCCTTCATGACCACGGTGAGCATGTCGCCGGTGTGCTGGTCGATCGCGACGGGCGCGTCGGTCGGGCTGTAGCCGCCGCCGGGCGCGATCTGCGTCGCCTTGTCGTTGGTGTGCCAGTTGCCCGGGTCGCTGCCGTCGGTGTAGTCGACCCGCGAGCCGCTGCTCGCGCCCTCGTCGGTGTACTTCAAGTACACGAGCGGCTTCGGGCCCTTGTACGGCGAGATCGTGTGATCGGACGGCGCCGGGTCGTAGACGCCGAACCACTGGCGGTCCGCACCGGGTGAGTCGCAGCCGAGCGGCGTCGAGCTGACGGTCTTGCCGTTGTCGCGCGAATAGGCCGTGGTGAAGCAGGCCAGCGCGTAAAGGTCGGCGTAGTAGACGTTGCTGTGCCGGTCGACGGCAAGCTCGGTGTCACCGCCGCCGGGGCCCATCGTCGACTTGGTCGGGATCGCGGCGGAGGGGTACGCCGTACCGGTCTTGTTGTCCTGGACGAGGCGGTAGGAGTCGCCGTTGTCGTAGGACGCGTTCCAGATCGAGCGCTGGGTGCCGGTGCCCTGCGGGCCCGAGACGTAGACCGTCCCGTTGGGCGCGACCTTGATGTCGGGCTCGCCGTAGACGTGGATCGGGTCGACGATGCGCGGCACGCCGAACTTGATGGCGCCCGGCCTCACCCCCGCGCCGCTCGCGGGCGTCAGGCTGAGGGCGATGGCGCCCAGGCCGGTGACGGCGGTCGTGGCGAGAATGATGGAACGCTTCACTGGAGTCCCTCCGTGATGGGTCGACATCACGCTTCGCCGCGCCGGGGACAATTCCTCCCGGCACGCTCGGCATAGGCTCGCGGGCGGTGTCCGGCGACCTTTTCGCGGCGGCCGCGGCGGAGGCCGCGCGGGCCGTCGCGCCCTTGGCCGCCCGGCTGCGCCCGGCGACGCTCGACGAGGTGGTCGGCCAGCAGCACCTGCTCGGCCCCGGCTCGCCGCTGCGCCGGCTGGTCGAAGGCGGCGGTACGACGAGCGTGTTGCTCTGGGGGCCGCCCGGCAGCGGCAAGACCACGATCGCCCGGCTGCTCGCCGCCGGGCGGCTGTTCGTCGAGCTGTCCGCGGTCACGGCCGGGGTGAAGGACGTCCGCGCGGCGGTCGACGAGGCCAAGGACCGGCTCGGCATGACCGGCGAGCGGACCGTCTTGTTCGTCGACGAGGTGCACCGGTTCACCAAGTCGCAGCAGGACGCGCTGCTGCCCGGCGTGGAGGCCGGGCTGGTGACGTTCGTCGGCGCGACCACCGAGAACCCCTTCTTCTCGGTCATCTCGCCGTTGCTGTCGCGATCGCTGCTGCTGACGCTGGAGCCGCTGGACGACGGCGACATCCGCGTCCTCGTCGCGCGCGCCCTGCAGGACGAGCGCGGGCTGGGCGGGCGGCTCACCCTCGACGACGACGCGCTCGACCACCTGCTCCGGGTCGCCGGCGGCGACGCCCGCCGGGCGCTGACCGCGCTGGAAGCCGGCGCCGGCGCGGCTGAGGCGACGAGAAAGAGCGCGATCGACCTGGCGACGCTCGAACAGTCCATCGACCGGGCGGCGGTGCGCTACGACCGCGAGGGCGACCAGCACTACGACGTCACCAGCGCGTTCATCAAGAGCATCCGCGGCTGCGACGTCGATGCGTCGCTGCACTACCTCGCCCGGATGATCGAGGCGGGGGAGGACCCGCGCTTCATCGCGCGCCGCCTGGTGATCCTCGCCAGCGAAGACATCGGGCTGGCCGACCCGCAGGCGTTGAGCGTCGCCGTGGCCGCCGCGCAGGCGGTGCAGCTGATCGGCCTCCCCGAGGGCCGGCTCAACCTCGCCGAGGCGACGATCTACCTCGCGCTGGCGCCGAAGAGCAACGCGGTGATCCGGGCGATCGAGGCGGCGACGGCCGACGTACGGGCCGGGTTGGCCGGTGCTGTGCCGGCGCACCTGCGCGACTCCCACTACCCGGGTGCAAAGAAACTGCAGCACGGGAAGGGCTACCGATACCCTCATGACTTCCCGGACGGTGTAGTCCAGCAGCAGTACGCGCCGGATGCCGTCGCCGGCCGGGA
>Ga0070659_100000125_pt1 | contig 57976 bp, 55 predicted proteins | sample KBSC23metaG_FD_64666 | JGI IMG/M metagenome (GOLD analysis project Ga0070659, IMG submission 64666) | Corn rhizosphere microbial communities from Kellogg Biological Station, Michigan, USA - KBS C2-3 metaG | ecosystem: Host-associated > Plants > Roots > Rhizosphere > Soil ... | reverse complement strand
ATCGATGGGCACGCGGCGAGGAAAAGGCCAGCGACCACGCGCCAACCTGGGTGGAGTTGAGCTAGGCTGGTCGCGCGAATGGCGGCTTTGGGTGAACGTCGTTCAGCTCGACGGCGGTCAATTGCCTCCGCGATGCGGATCGCAACATCGGCACCGTGCTGGCCGAGCTCGATGCTTCAGGCCTGGCCGAAGACACCATCATCGTCCTGACCTCGGACCATGGCGATTTCGACGGCGCCCATCGGCTCCACGGAAAGGGCGCGACGGCGTATCGCGAGCAGAACAATGTCCCCCTGATCATCGTCCATCCCGACTTCCCCGGCGGCAGGGAATGCCGGACCGTCACGTCCCACCTCGATCTCGCTCCGACATTCGTTGCGATGAGCGCAGCGGCGCCTGAAAAAGCCGCCGCGATCACCCGGCACCTGCGCGGCAAGGACATTTCGCCCGCCGTCGGGAAGGGCGAGGCGGCAGGCCTCAACGATGTTCGCGAAGGCATGCTCTTCAACTTCAATATGTTCGCCTATTTCGACGGCGATTTTTCGGTCCGCGCCTATGAATTCATCCGCAAGGGCGGCAAGGGAGACCAGCTGAAAGAGGCTGGGATCATCCCCGACTTGAACAAGCGCGGCGCCATCCGGTCGGTCTTCGATGGCCGCTACAACTTTTCGCGCTATTTCTCGCCCAAGCAGCACAACCGGCCGACGACGATCGAGCAGATCTATGGCTTCAACGACCTGGAACTCTACGACATCGAAGCCGACCCCTTCGAGCAACACAATCTCGCGGCAGGCGAGGGTGCCGACAGGGACCTGGTGCTGGCCATGAACGAGAAGATGAACCGCCTGATCGACGAAGAAGTAGGTGACGACCCGGGCGACATGCTGCCGGCCGCGATGGACGGAGGCTGGGAAGTGTCGGCAGAGACGATGAAGGGCTTCTGAGGGCGCCCGCGTGCCCGACCCAGATTGGTCGAAGAACCTTGCCGAACTTCGGCCCGCGCCATGCAAAATGAACCGAACCGTCTTTTTGGGCAACTTATCCGGTTAATGGGTCATATCGGCACGCCAAACTCAAGGTAAGGCCAGCCCATCGCGTCGAGATTGGATTGTCTTCGTCGAGCGTAATTTTCGAAGACCGATCTTCTGTTCCCAACAAACTGAGCAAGAGCAAGTCGCGGAGCGATCGGTTGTCGCTTCCGTAGCACCATTATGGCGCCAACGGATCACGGCCACCCAGGGCCCGATCCTGAGGCCGAAGAAAGGACTCCCCAGAAATGAGCTTCAAAGGAACTTACTCGTCGGTACTCGATAAACTCATCTTCGCCGACGACAACAAGAGCGATACGCTTACGATCAGTCGGAGCCAGAACGGCTCGCTGCTCGGCAATGGCGGCTCGGTTTCGATCGCCGGCGGCTCTTCAACGGTTTCGAACACCAACATTATCGAAGCCTTCGGAAACGGCGGCAACGACACCATCCGCATCGATGAAACCAACGGACCGCTTCCGGTAGCGCAGCTGTTCGGCGGCGCCGGCAACGACAATCTGACGGGCGGGAGCGGCAACGACCTGCTCTCCGGCGATCAGGGCAACGACACGTTGCTCGGCGGCGCAGGCAACGACACCTTGCTTGGTGGCAACGGCAACGACGTTCTGACGGGTGGCTTTGGCAGCGACCATGTTTCCGGCGGCAACGGCAACGATCTCATGATCTGGAATCCCGGTGACGGAAGCGACGTGTTCGACGGCGGCAACGGATTGGACACGGCGCTGGTGAACGGTGGCGCTGCGGGTGAGGTCTTCACTGTCTCTGCGAATGGCGACCGCGTCGATTTCGAACGAACCGGTCCGGCGCCCTTCTCGATCGACATCGGCACCACCGAGCGCCTGACCGTGAACATGGGCGATGGCGATGACTCGTTTACCGAGACAGGGAATCTCGCCTCCTTGATCAACGTCACCGTCGACGGAGGCGCGGGAAACGACACGATCAATGGCGGCAACGGAAACGACACGCTCCTGGGCGGCTCCGGCAACGACACGTTTTCCGCGGGCGACGGCAATGACCTGGTCGTCGGGGGCCAGGGAAGCGACACCGCCGTCCTCGGCGCGGGAAATGACGTGTTCCGCTGGGACCAGGGCGACGGCAGCGATCATGTCGACGGCGGAGCAGGGTCCGATGAAATGATCTTCAACGGCTTCGCCAATGCGGAGACGTTCACGCTCTCGGCCAAGGCGGGGGGTGGCTCGCTGCTCACTCGCGACCTCGGCAATATCGTCATGGACCTCACCAGCATCGAGAAGGTCACGATCAACGCGCTGCAGGGCGCCGACAACATCCACATCAACGATCCGTCTGGAAGCGGATTGTCGGAGATCGACGTCAACCTCGGCGTCAATGGGGTCGGCGACGGCGCATCCGACACCATCTCAATCAACGACGACGCGCATCTGGACGTCGTCAACAATGGTCACGGGGACATCCTTGTCACTGGAGCATCCGGAGCGACCATTCACGTCACCGGCTTTGAAGCGGCGAACGATCATCTGGTCATAAACGGCCAGCCGTTCGTGATCTAGGCTTTAAGCAATTCTCGGGCCGCCCCATCCCAGGGGCGGCCCTTGAACGTGCGTGCTCATCCTCAAGCCATCCGTCCCTGGAGTTGATCCTTGAACGCTTCTCAGAACCCGGTCGGAGGCCTGCGTGGCGCCATTGGCAAATGCAGGACCCACGTAATCAGTTTCGCCATCTTCAGTGGCCTTTTGAACCTGCTGTTCATCGTCCCGATGCTTTACATGCTGCAGGTCTACGACCGCGTGATTCCAACGCGCGGCCAAGGGACGCTGCTCGTCTTGACCGTCGTCCTCCTGACCGGGCTAGCGACGCTCGCTGCGCTCGATTGGGCCCGATCGCGTGTTCTGGTGAGAGCCAGCCTGCGACTGGAACGCGAACTTGCGGGTCCGCTGCTTAGCGCCATGCTCGCCAGAGGCGACCGGCCCATGGAGGCGGTCGCACGCCAGCCGATGCGCGACTTCGATACGCTGCGACAGGCCTTGACCGGTCCAGCACTGCTCGCCCTGTGCGACGCGCCTTGGGCACCGATCTACATCATCATCAGCACGATCATCCATCCAGCGCTGGGGCTGTTGATCCTGGCCGGCGCCGCGTTGCTTGCAGCGATCGCGTGGCTCAACGAACGCGCCACTGGCCGCGGGCTTCGCGTCGCGACCGAAGCGGCGCATCGCGCCTACGCGAGCCAGGAGCAGGTCGTCGCCGGTGCTGAAAACGTGCGTGCACTCGGCATGCGTGCGGCAATGGTCGAGCGACACGTCGGAGAGCGCGCAACCATGCTCGCGCATCAGACGGACTCCAACTTCAAATCAGTCAGCTATGTGGCGGCAAGCAAGTTCCTGAGGCTGATGCTGCAGTCGCTGTCGCTCGGGCTCGGCGCCTGGCTTGCGATCGACAACAAGGTTTCCGCAGGCGCAATTTTCGCTGCTTCGTTTCTTGCGGGGCGGGCCCTGCAACCGATGGAGCAGCTTCTCACCGCCTGGCCATCCCTGGTGAGGGCTGCGGCCGCATACCGGAAGCTATCGGACCTCCTGGAGAGCGCGGCCCCTTCGGTTGCCCGCACCGTCCTTCCGCGCCCCCTAGGCAGGGTTCAGATTGAGCAGGTCACGGTCGGGCGCACCGTCGACAAGCGCGTCCTGACCAACGTGAACGTGACGTTCGAGCCAGGCGAAGTCATCACGATCGTCGGCCCAAGCGGTGCCGGCAAATCGACGCTGATGCGCGTCATTGCGGGTGCTGCGCTTCCTGACGCCGGGCTGGTCCGGATCGACGGCGCAAGGCAAGCCGATTGGGATATGGAGCGCCTTGGCCGTCACATCGGCTATTTGCCGCAATCGGTCTCGCTGTTCGCCGGCACGGTCAAAGAGAATATCGCCAGATTCGCGACGGATCAGGATGCGGCTGCGATCGACGAACAGGTCGTCCAGGCGGCCCGCTCCGCACTCGCCCATGACATGATCCTTCGACTGCCCGACGGCTATGACACGATGCTGGGTTGGGAAGGGCAGGGCGTGTCGGCGGGCCAGGCGCAGCGGATCGCCCTCGCGCGGGCTCTCTTTCGCGATCCCGTCCTGCTTCTCTTCGACGAACCGAATGCGCATCTCGATTCCGAAGGCGAGGCGCAGCTGCTGCAGACGATCGTGGCGGCCAAGGCGCGCGGTGCGACGACTGCAATCATTGCTCATCGCCTGTCTGTCCTCTCGGTGTCGGACAAGATCCTCGTGTTACGCGACGGCCGCGTTGAAGCGTTCGAAGAACGCGAGCGGCTCGTTGCCCGGCTGCAGGCGCCCAGCGCCGACCCCGATGCTCATACGATTCAGAAGAGAGGCGCCAACCAATGAATGCGCTCACTCGTCCAGGGGGTCTCGCCGCGGCACCCAGTGTCACTCGCATTGAGATCGGGATCGATGATCCGTCCCCCGAACTTCGCATCGGCGCTATCGTCGCCGTCCTGTTTTTCGTCCTGTTTGTCGGCTGGGCCGCCTTCGCGCCGATGGACGCCGCAGCCTTCGCGGCGGGCCAGCTACAGGTGTCTGGTCAGCGCCAATCCGTACAGCACCGTGACGGCGGGGTTGTTGCCGCCATCCACGTCCGCGAAGGTCAAATGGTCCATGCCGGGGACGTTCTGATCGAGCTGAAAGGCGATGAGATCCGCGCGCAAGAACGAGCTCTGGCGTCCCAACTGCTGAACCTCTTTGCGCAGCAGCACAGGCTCGCGGCCGAACAAGCTGGCGCCTCGTCAGTCGTGTGGCCGAGCTCATTCGACGGTGTTGATGCGTCGAGTGCCCAAATAGCCGGGGCGATCGCGCTCCAGGACAGGGAGTTCAGCGCCCGACGAACGCTTCTCGCGGCGCAGTCGCAGGTCTTCATCCAGCAGGCAGCGCAGGCTCAAGAGACCGCCGGCGGATACAGTTCTCAAGCGCGATCTTCGGCAGAGCAGGAGAAGCTGATCGAGGAAGAACTCAACAGCCTCAAGCCGGTCGCCGAGAAGGGTTTCGTCTCGATGTCGCGAATCCGTTCGTTGCAGCGTGCACAGGCGGAACTTGCGGGAGAACGCGGTCAGGCCCGAGCGGGGGCGGGAGAGGCAGATCTTTCGGCAGGCGCCGAACGGTTACGCGAGCTCGAGGCCGAGAAGACATATCGTGAGCGCGCGAGCGATGAACTCAAGGATGTCGTGTTCCAGATCGACGAGCTCTCGCCGAAATACCAGGCCGCGCGCGAAGAGGTGCGGCAGCTCGACATCCGCGCTCCGGTGACCGGCACCGTCGTCGGCCTCAACGTTTTCACCGTCGGCGGGGTGGTTGGCGCGGGGCAGAAGCTGATGGACGTCGTTCCCGAGCATGCAAGCCTCGTCGTCGCCGCGCGAATCCTGCCTGACGATGTCGACGATATCGCCGTCGGCCGATCGGCAGAGGTGCGCTTCAGCGGCCTGCACGACCGCGGACTGCCGCTTCTTTCGGGTGTCATGACGCGTCTATCGCCCGATGTCCTGACGGACGAGAAAACGGGCGAGTCCTTTTACACCGCCGAATTCGAAGTGCCCGAAAGCGAGATCGCCAAAGTCGAGGCGATACGCGGTCCGCGGTTCCAGCTTCGCCCGGGATCTCCGGTCCAGGTTACGATACCGATCCGCAAACGTACCGCCTTGCAATATGCATTCGAGCCGCTCGTCGATGCGATGCACCGCAGCGGCGGCGAGCACTGAGTGATCGAGAAGATTCGCCCCAGGCCGCCGGAGATTCCGGCGACTCAACCGCGAGTTACAGCGCCTTCTCGTAAATCCGGTAGCGATGGTTGACCTTCGCGCTCGGAAGTTCGGCGATCGATAACATTCCCTTGTTGTCCTCCAGGATCCAGCCGAACTCGCCGTGGGTCGCGCCATATTTGCTGACTGCGTCGCGCCGCGTGAATTCGATCATCATGAAAGCGAGCTGGCTGGCGAGGCGGCTATGGTGGAGTTTCTTGGAGACGCCCATCAGCGGCACGCGCACGCGCCGAGTGCGCGGCTTCCTCAGCCGCCACAGGAGCTTGACGAAATTGAATGGGAAGAGCTCGCCGTTCAAATCCTTGATCAGCTCATTGATGTCGGGGATGGTCAGCATGAAGGCGACCGGCTCGCCATCGACCTCGGCCACGCGGACCAGTTCGTTGAAGATGATGGGCTTCAGCTTCTTGCCCGCGTAGGCGATCTCCGCCTCGGTCAGCGGAACATAACCCCAATTGTGGGACCAGGCTTCGTTGAGCAGATTGAGGATGAGCCGGGATTCCTCGGCGAACTTCGACTTGTCTATCTGGCGGATTCGGATCTTCGGATTGCGCTCGCCCATTTCGATGAGCCGGTTGATCTTGGGGTCGTTCCAATGCGCGATGTTGACCTCGTAGGTCAGGAGGTCCTTCGCCTTGGCGTAGCCCGCGGCCTCGATCCAGGCGCGATATTCCGGCCGGTGGTGGCCCATCATCGCCGTCGGGTCCTCTCCGAAGCCTTCGATCTCGAGCCCGGGCTCGTCCCAGATCGACAGGCTGATCGGACCCAGCGCCTGAGTCATCCCTTGCGCTCGGAGCCAGTCCTCCGCGGTGGCGATCAGCGCCGCCGCGGCTTCTGCGTCGAGCGCTTCGAACATGCCCCAATTGCCGATGTCCTTGCCCATATGCTCCTGGACGAGATCGTCGACCTGCGCGCTGATCCGTCCAACGACCTTGCCGCCGCGCTCGGCCAGCCAGAGCTGGGCGCGGGCATGTTCGAACCAGGGGTTCTTGCCCGGAGTGATGAGCCCGTGGACCTCGTCCTTCAGGGGCGGGACCCAGTGGGGATCGTCCTTGTAGACCTCCCACACGAAGTCGACGAAGGCTTTCCTATCCTTCTTGGTGCGGACGGGGCGGATGGTGGCTGGCGCGCTGTTCATGGGGGAGGGCTAGCGGCTCGCCCTGCATTCGTCATCCCCGCGAACGCGGGGACCCAGATTTTTAACCTGGCTAAGTTCCCGCTTTCGCGGGAATGACGAGAAGTTGTTTGGCCTAAGTCCCGCCACTATCTCCTGCCATTGGAAGACTTTCCGGAAAGACGATGAGCAACACCGCGACCCTTGAGCGCTCGACCGCCGCTGCCCCCGCGCAGCGCGCATCCGCGCGTGCCAAGGACGATGCGGCGATGCTGAAGGCCGCCGCGAACCTGACTCGGGACCTCAACGCGCCGAACTCGAAAATCTATTGGGCCGACATGATCGGCTCGGCGCTGCTCGGTTATGCGGCGTTGTTCGCAGCGGTATTAGTGAAGCCGACCTGGCTGGCGGTGGGCTGCGGTCTGGTCGCGGTGCCCGCACTCTATCGAGCCGGCTCGTTCATCCACGAGCTGACGCACATCAAGAAGGGCGCCGTCAAAGGCTTCCGCTTTACCTGGAACCTGGTCGTCGGCGTGCCGCTGCTGGTGCCGAGCTTCATGTACGAAGGCGTCCACAACCAGCACCACGCCAAGCGCTATTACGGGACGGTCGACGATCCTGAATATTTGCCGCTCGCGCTGATGCACCCATGGACCCTGCCGGTGTTCCTGATTGCCGCGGCGCTGGCGCCGATCGGGATGCTGATCCGCTTCGGAATCCTGGCGCCGCTGTCGTTGCTCTCGCCGCAGCTGCGCGCGGCAGTGGTCGGCCGCTATTCGGGCCTTCAGATCAATCCGAAGTTCGTGCGCCCGAAGCCCGAAGGCGATTTCGCACGCGATTGGGCCTGGCAGGAAACTGCAGCGAGCATCTGGGTGGTCGCGCTCCTGGCGATGGTCGCGACCGGCGTGATCCCGCTGCGCGCGTTCCTGATTTTCCTGGCGGTCTCGTCGGGCGTGATGTTCCTCAACCAGATCCGTACTCTCGTCGCGCATCTGTGGGAAAATGACGGCGAGCCGATGAGCGTGACCGCGCAGTTCCTCGACAGCGTCAACGTCCCGCCGCCGGCAACCCTGCCTGCGCTGTGGGCGCCGGTCGGACTGCGATACCACGCGCTCCACCACTTGCTGCCGGGCTTACCCTATCATGCGCTGGGCGAGGCACACCGCCGGCTTTGCAAGGAGTTGGAGAGCGGGTCTGCCTATCACGACTCTTCTCACCGCGGGCTCTCGCCGCTGGTCGTGCGGCTCGCAGGCAGAACCTTGACTAACGGACGCAAATCCGCTTGAGGGCAGCGCGTCCGGCGGGCTGAGGCTCGCCGTTGTCATTTGGGCTTTGCGCGGTCGCCCTAAGTGCCGCGTGGCCGGAGCTACCTCATACGGGCTCCCGACGAACGAAAGGAATGACCCATGCGCCATCGTGTTGGCGGCCGTAAGCTTCAGCGCACTTCCAGCCACCGTGCGGCTATGTTCCGCAACATGGCTGCGGCTCTCATCAAGCATGAGCAGATCACGACGACGACGGCCAAGGCGAAGGAGCTTCGCCCCTATGTCGAGAAGCTGATCACCCTGGCCAAGCACGGCGGCCTTTCGAACCGCCGCCTCGCCCAGTCGCGGCTGATGGATGATGCGCAGCTCGCCAAGCTCTTCGACGTGCTCGCGAAGCGCTATGCGAAGCGCGACGGCGGCTACACCCGCGTCATCAAGGCCGGCATCCGAGCATCGGACGCCGCCCCGATCGCGATCATCGAGTTCGTCGACCGCGACGTCTCGGCCAAGGGCCAGGACTCGGGCCCGGTCACGAGCGAGGAAGAGTTTGAGGCGGCCTAAGCCGCACTCAATGCTCACGAACCGCGTTGAAGTGCGCGCGCTGGATCGGCGCGAATAGATAGCCGAGAAGCGTCCGGCGGCCGGTTTTGATCATGACCGACGCCGGAACGCCCGGTTTCAGCATCTCCGGTGGAAGAAGCTTCTTTTCGCTTTCTGGAACGGCGACCTCGGCCTCGAAATAGAGCGTCCCATTTTGCTGGTCGGCCAGCGCATCCGCCGAAAACTTCTGGACCGAGCCTTTCACGACGGGCGCTTCGCGCGCGCCCGATGCGTCGAAACGCACCACCGCTTCCTGGCCGACGTGCAGCTTGTCGGCATCGCGCGGGGACACCCGGGCGACCACGACCAGCCGGCCTGCCTCCGGCACGACATCCATCAACGGCTCACCCGACCGGATCACGCCACCGACGGTGGTCGGCTTCATGCCTACGATCGATCCACCGACGGGTGCCCGGATCTCGATCCGAGCGAGCACCTGTTTGGCTGCCGTAAGCTTGTCCTGAGCTTCGGCCAGCTGGCTCTGGATTGTCCGAAGTGAATTGGCCGCATCGGCTTGCGCTTCGTTATCGGCCTGGAGCTCGAGGATCCGGACCTCGGACTGCTTGGCACGAAGCTTGGCAGATTCCGATGCCAGCCCGGCGCGTTCGCCGCGCAGCTGTGCTGCCGCGCGCTTCAGGGCGAGGAGGCGCGCCTTGGTCGCGAAGCCCTTCTTGTACAACTCTTCCAGCCCGCTGATCTCATCGTCCAACATGACAAGCTGTTCGGCTCTTGCGCTGGAACCTGCGCCCTGACCGGAGATGTCCTCGCTCAGCTGGCCGATCTGCTGCTGGAGCTGTGCCTTTCGCCCGCTCACATTATCGCGCCTCGCCGCGAAAGCCGCGCGCTGCGAGCGGAGCATGCTTCCGACAACCGAGTCGCTCTCCCGGTCCAGAAGATCTTGCGGGAAGACAATCGCGCTTTTCCCGAGCAGTTGCGCCTCGAGCGCCGCCTGCTCGGCGCGAAGCGCGTCGGATTGCGACTGATAGACGGAGACGGCGAGGCGCGCGTTGGAATCATCGAGGGTGATCAACGGCTGACCCGCTTTCACCAGGCTGCCTTCGCGCACGTGGATCGCGCTAATGATCCCGCCATCGAGATGCTGGACGGTCTTGCGCTTGTTCTCCACCTGCTCGATCCCAGGGGCGAGTGCACCGCTGTCGATCGGCACCAGCGCGGCGATTCCGATCAGTACCGCCATTGCCGCTCCACCGATTCGCGCCAGCCGCCGGCCGATGCGGTCGGAAGTGCCTGAAAGCTGTTGGGCAAGGTCGGCTTTTGCGTCCGCATCTGCGGAAATGGGCATCATGTTCGTCATCGGATCACCCTCACGTTGCCGCCGGCAGAACGGCTGAGGAATTCCTGCGCCGGGCCGAATTTCGCCACCTCGCCGGCGTTCATGATGAGCAGCTTGTCGAGCGGCTGGATGAGGGCCGTTCGGTGGGAAATGATGATCGTGGTCGCCATTCGGGCACGCAGACCTTCAATGGCGCGAACGAGAGCCCGTTCGCCGAGGTCATCGAGGTCCGCGTCGGGTTCATCGAAAAGGACCAGCTGCGGCTTGCCGTACAATGCGCGGGCGATGCCGATGCGCTTCACCTGGCCACCCGACAGCGCGAATCCGCGCTTGCCGATGACGGTGTCATAGCCGTTGGGAAGGCCGAGGATCATCTCGTGCGCACCGGCGGCCTCTGCGGCATCCATCACCCCCGTTGGATCATCGGGACCGAGCCGACGAATATTCTCGGCGATCGTTCCCGGGAGCAGCTCGACCGATTGCGGAAGGTAGCCGATGTGCGGACCCATCTGGTCATGGTCCATTTGGGCCACGTCCGCTCCATCCAGCCGGGCGCATCCGCGGAACGCCGGCCAGATGCCAAGAAGGACCTTGGCCAGGGTCGACTTGCCGGATCCGGACGGACCGACCACACCCATGGACTCGCCGGCTGCGAGCGAGAAACTCACGCCGCGCAGGATAGCCTGCGACGCACCCGGTGCGGTGGCGACGACTTCGACAAGGTCAAGGCGGCCGCGGGGCGGCCCGAGACGCATCGGTCGCGTCTCATCCGGCGTTGCCTCGACGATTTCGCGAAGGCGCGCCCAGGCGCTTCGAGTCTGGAAGAGGTTGCGCCAGGCCCCGACGAGCAGGTCGACCGGCTGGAGCGCGCGCGAAAAGAGAATCGACGAAGCGATGATCGCGCCCATCGTCACCTCGCCCTCGATCGCAAGATAGGCAGCGGTGGCGATGATGAGGATCTGGCTGCCCTGCCGGACGCCCTTGATGACCGAGGTGATGCTTCCGCTCTTCGAAGCTGCGAGGATCTGCGCCATGATCGCTTCGCGGCTGATTCGCGCGGCTCGGCTTTCGCCGCGCGTCGCGTAACCCATTGCGACGCTGGGCTCGACCTGTCGCCAATGGACTTCCGCATAATCGCATGCTTCGCGGAAATGCTCGACGCTGCTGTCGGTGGTGCGCGCCATCGACCTTTTGTTGATGAGCGCGAGCACCACGATGATGCCGACGAGGATTGCGGTCATCACCCCCAAAGTGGCGTGGATCATGAACAGCACTGCCAGGAAGAGTGGAACGAAGATGATGTCGATCAGCGCGCCCGGCGTGGGACTGCCGAGGAAGCTGCGGACGGTTTCGAGGTCCTCGATCGGGCGCACGCGGCGAACCGAGCCCCCGGCGAGCGCCCAGCGCCGACAGCCCGCATACACCCGCGCCTCGAGCTCAGCGTAGAAGGTCGCGCTTGCCCGGGCGAAGACGATGTTCCTGAACAGGTCGAAGCAAGCGAGCAGGACGAGGAGGACGACGATTGCGACTGTCATCGCGGTAAGGGTCGCCTCGCTCCGTGATGTCATCACCCGGTCGTAGATGACCAGCATGTAAAGCGGCGTGCCGAGCGTCAGCAGGTTGATGCAGAGGCTGCCCAGGATCGCATTGCGCACGGGCCGCCGGAGCGCGTCGGGATCCAGGATTGGATTGGCAGAAACTAAACTCACGGGACAGGCCTCCCCCAGCAAGGCGGCGGGACCGACTGGGGGCCAGCCCCGCCTAGACTGTCAGTTCACACCATGATCGGATCGTGGATCCCATCGCCGTTGCCGTCGATCTGGACCACGAACGTGCCGGAGTCGTGATCGTCGTCGCCGTCGTCCACGTTGAGCTCGAACGTGAGCTCGTAGTCGCCGGGCGGGCGGAGGATGTCGATGTCTCCGAGGCCAAGCTTCAGCGCCGGACCGGTCACTTTCTCGATCGTGATCGACTGGATCAGGTCATCGCCCGTCGGATCGATGACCAGCGTGCCGTTCTTCCCGACATGAAATGCCACGTCGACGAGATCGGTTACGCTGGGGTCAACGAAGTCGATATCGACCTTGTAATCGGACGCCTTGGCAGACTTGGTCCCGATGCTGAGACCGAGGAAGTAGATCGGGTCCTCGTTCTCGTCGAACAGCTGGAACTTGATCGACTCGCCATTGTCGAGGTTGCCGTTCTTGACGCCGACGTTCGCATTGCTCTCGTTGATCGGGCTTGGCGTGGCGCCAGCGAAGCCGGATAGCCTGCAGAAGTCCGTCGTGTTGGTCGTCCCAACGTCGATGAAATTAGTGTCGGGCCCGCCCGCCTTGATGTCGGTCACGTCGAGGCTGTCCAGGGTCGGCGCAAGCTCGCCGATCATGGTGAAGACGTAGCCGCCGTTGTCGTCGACGGTGAGCGTGTACAGGTCTTCGCCGTTGAGCTGACCGGTGATGCTGTCATGGTCGGCGTCGTCGAAGCCGAAGGTGAAGCCGTCGCTGTCGGGCGCCCCGATAATCGTCACCTCTCCCAGCAGGTCCTCACCGGTCGTGAGGTCGAAATCGCCGCTGTCGCTGTCGCCGCCGACCGTGTTGTCGACCAGCAGATTTTCGAACGAAGCATCGTCGACCACCGGACCGTCGTCCCTGAAGAAGAAGGTGTCGCCGATGCCGACCGCCGCCGAGTCACTGTCGTTCTCGCCGTCAGCTTCAGAATCGTACGCCGTCGCGTTCAGCGTGATCAGGCTGGCAGTCATTGCCGTGCTGAGGTCGTCAGGATCGTCAGAATCCGGGTGCACAACAGCACGCGACTGATCGAGCGTCACGTTGCCGTCGGCATCCACCTTGATCCGGAATACTTCGTCGCCGGTTTCAGCATCCGTCGCGTCGGTGCCTTCGCGGCCGACGACGTCGTCACCCTCGAGGAACAGGAAGACGTCATTGCCGCTTTCGGTATCGGTCAGCCCGCTGAGCGCGCCGTCCTCGCTAACCCCGAGCGTGTAGTCGGTATGCCCGGCGCCGTCGGCGCCATAATCGGGATCGGTGAAGAGGCCCGAATAGTCATCCGTGTCGTCGGTCGCGAACGTCGTCTCATCTACGATCAGCGTGGGCGCAGTGTCTCCCGACGGATCGATGTTCGGGCCGTCGTCCTCGTAGATGAGGTGGGAGCCGAGCTCGGCATATTCCGTGCCGCTTCCGCCCTCGAGGACCGTCACGTCGATTTCGCCGACATCGAACGTGCTCGGCCCTTTGATCGTGGAGGTGTTCGTCACCACGAATCGGTCGAACTCGACATTGTCGGTGCTGAAACTGACCTGCTCATGAGCCAGCAGGCCGGTAATCTTTACGCCCTGGCCATCAGCGACGATCGTGCCGCCGCGGTCGAGGAAATCCTGGGTGATGTCATTGTCGCTCGCATCGAGAATGATGACATCGTCGGCATCGATCGTGACCGGAGTGCCGGGATCAGTGATCGCCTTCGTCGGGAACTGGGTCCCTTGATAGTCGGCGCTGTCCGGGCCGCCGGCGTCCGTGTCCTCATCCTGATACGCGAAGACGCTAACGGTCGCCGGCGTATTGTTTGGATTCAGCTGCTCGATCTCGAAGCTAGCGTGGACCGCGTCCACGTGGTTGTCGTAATCGATGTTGGCTGCGTCGTGGACGTAGGCCGCTTCAAGTGCGTGGCTCGTGTCTTGGCCCGTTACGATATCGACGCGGATGGACTCCCCCTTGTCGACGTGCTGGGCGTTCGTCCCAAGACCCTGAGTGCTGACGTTGACCGTCCCTACGGTCGAACCCGCGAAGCCGGTCACAATCAGCTCGACGTCGGTCGTGCTGTTCGGGTCAGTATCCGCTACCGGAGCGAACGCATCCTGGCCCGATTTCACGCCGGCGAAATTCTCGAACGGAATTTCCTGTGTCGTATCGAAATCGGAACCCAGGTAAATGAGCCCGTCAAGGTCGAGCGCATCGTCGACGTCGACGAGATTCTGCTCGTGGTCGACGATCGGAGCAAATTGCGCCATCCAAAGGTTGGCGGCGGTGACGAACCCGTCCGAATCCTTCGTCTCGTCGATTGCGATCACCAGGACGATATCGCCATCGGCACCGCCAATGCGGCCAAAGACGACGTTGTCGTCGCCGCTTGCGAAGAGCGAGATCTGTTCGGTTCCCACATAAAGATCGGTGGCGACGCCGCCGGCAGGAAACGGAGTTCCGCTGCCGTCGGACGTCAGGAACAGATCCTTGACCGCCTGGTCGCTGGAATAGAAATCGGAGTTGATCGCAAACTGCGGAAAGCCGGTTGGCGCCGGACTGAGAAAATCCCCCGGATCGCTGACCGCATCGATAAGGGACTGCACGGACACCCCAAGGGCCGCGGTGTCGTTGTCGTCGGTCGTGCCGGTCTGCGTGGTCCTGAATTCTTCATCAAGGATCGTGTCGTTGACTGAGAGAGTCATCGTTGGTCTCCCGAGCTTCGCCTGGCCGCTTTGCGGTCAGTGCGTGTTGCGCGCGTTGCGGAACGGTGGCGCCCCGCGCGCCACCGCCCCGCATCCGTGAATTCGATTTGCGCGCAGTGGCGGCCAGACGAATCGAATCGTCCTTTCTGACCGCCTCGGAGCTGACGAAATTGCCGCCACTGCGCCCCCCAAAAAGATTGGTGGAAGACATATCCGTTGTCGCAGTTTTGAAGCGCTGTGGCGGGGTCCAACGGGAGAATAAGAAGCCGATCAGGCTGTCGGCGTTACGGATCTCTTTTCATCATGCCGTCCCCTGACTCTGGCCTGTTGCAGGTCAGATCGAATTGGGGCCCGGTGACGGTGGGCACTTGCCTCTTGTCATCGCCGCGGGGCCAAAACGACCCGCCTGTTCTTACGAGAACCCGGGACGACAAAAGCTCATGCCCCGTCCGCGATATGCGCGCCAAACGCCTGTTTGTAAATCGTTAACTATAGTGTGCATAACTATGGTTAATAGTTAAAAGACAATGGGTTGCCGCGCTGAGGCCCGGCGCAGCCCCCTGTGGATAAGTCGCTTTGGAGGCCGTGCCGGACGGCAGCTGCGCCGCCCGGACACGGCGATTACTGATGGCCGGCGAACGCGCCCTCGCCGCTGCCCTTCGATCCGCCCGAGAGGCGGAACAGGCCGCCGACCTCTTCGCCGTGCGGACCGTAGAAATCGCCATACTGGCTGAGTGTATAGCCGCTCGTGCCGTTGCTGGTGGTGAAGCTCTGTGTCCGCGAGCTGATCACGCCGTTTCCGGCGAAAGCGAGCGGTCCGACCACCGGCACGCCGTTGATTGTCGCAGTGTAGCTGAGCATCCCGCTGCCGAAGTTAGCGGTGATCCCGCCGTTGCCGTCCAGTGCATGGGCGCCGTTCTTGTCGATGAACGATCCGTCGTAGAGCGTGGTGTAAGTCGCAGAGCCGGTCAGCGCACCCTTAGGCGTCTTGTTGCCCCACACGAGATAGGTGTCGTTCGAGCTGGTGGTGCCGCCGGACGTCGAGCTGCGCTTCCACTCGCCGAAATCCACATAAGTGAGGCTGACTGCGCTCTTGTTGAGCACGCGGAAGGTCTCGGTCGCGCTCTTCGTGTAAACCGTGAAGTTGCCGCTGGTGGTCCCGGTCGGTCCGAAGGTGGACTTGAGCGTCGGGTTACCGGTGTCACGGATGGTGTAGGTGTTGGCGACCGGATCATAGACGATCGAGCTGGTCGCCCGGGCATAGTTGCTGAAGTAGGAGCTAACGCCCGACGTCGTCGAATAAGTGATCGTCGACTGCTGTGCGGCGACATTGTTCGTCGGCGCCGTAGTGTAAGGCGTCGCGGTCCCGTAGGACGTCGAGCCGATCGTCAGGTTGCCCGTATTCGTAAAAGTGACGGTGGTCGCCAAAGCAGGCTGGGCCGAAACACCGATCAACAGTGCGGCACCGGCCGCCGAGCAAGTGATACGCATCGCTTGAGTCCCCCCTGGATTTAGGCTGGCGGAGTAAACCCCCGATCATCAAACCAGTCAATTACGAAGGGCGAAAATTCCTGAAATGACACGGGTTTATCACCAAATTGACGCGCAAGTGTCGCGCGATACGCCACTAACCTCCGTTAATCACGGCCACCCCAATTCGATGGTAAAAGTCGCGTCGCCACACCGGGGGGTTGGCGAGGGGATGCTGTACTATCGCCTCTACTATTTCGACCGCTTCAGCGGCCACATCGACCATTTCCGCGAGTTCGAGGCGGAGAGCGATTCTGCGGCCATCGGCCAGGCGGAACGCTGGGGCGACGGTCGCCCGATGGAATTGTGGAATCGCGAACGTCGCCTCAAGCATTGGGACAGCGTCGCCTCTACCGACTGAGTAAGTCACTGAAAACAGTGGCTGAACGCCGGCCAACGCTCGGTTCAGAACTGGTGCAGCAGCGAAATGACAGGCGAAATTCGGGCCGCCGTGCGTTGTGCCCGGTGAGTCGTGTGAAGTGAGGAGTAAGGCCATGAAGGCTATCACGAAGTTCTTGGCGGGCGGCGTCGCGATTGCCGCGCTGGCCGGCGCCGCGCCCGCGGCGGCGCAATATTACCCTGGTTACGGTTCGCCCTACGGTTATGGCTATCAAGGCTATGGCTACCCCGGATACGGCACGGGCAACGTCATAGGGTCGATCATCAACGGCGTAACGGGGGGCTACGGCTATAACGGCTACGGCTACAACACGCAGGGCGGCAGCCAGATCGCCGTCAATCAATGCAGCGCCGCCGTCCAGCAGCGTCTCGGTTATGGTGGATACGGCTATGGCGCCGGCTACGGGCGCAGCGTCAGCGTCAACAGCGTCGAGATCCGCAATGGCGGCGGCTACCGCGTGCGCGGCGTTGCCGGCGTAGGCGGCTACGGCGGTGGAGCGATCGGATTCAACTGCCGCACAGATCCTCGCGGCTTCGTCGTCGACGTCGACTTGGGTAATGGCCGCTATGGCAATGGCTATTCCGGCAATGGCTATTACGGATCGAACTACGTCAATCCGTACAGCGCTTACGGTTACCAGCGCTACTAAGTTCAAGGCCGACTGAAATCGGATGCGCCGGGGCCGCAAGGCTCCGGCGCATTTTTTGCGTTACGCGTTGGCGCCGAGGCTACGGGCGACTTCAGCCATTTGCTCGGCGCAGGTTGCCCAGCCGCCGTCGAAGCCCATCGCATTGTGGGCGTCACGGCCCTTCGCGTTGGCGTGGAGCACTGTCGCCGAGTAACGGGTCTGGCCGTCGCCGGCGTCTTCGAACGTGTGAATCGCGGTGAACGGGAAGCCGTTGCAGCCGTCGTCGGCGAACTCGTTGGGGCGATAACCGTCCTTCATCGTCGACGACCAGACGATCCGCTCTCCGGGAACGACGTCGAGGATGCAGGCGGTGCCGCTGTAGTCGAAGCCGTCGGGACCGGTCATTCGGGTGTAGAACTTTCCGCCGGGCCTGAGCTCGATTTCGCACTCGGGCGTCTCATAGGGCCGCGGCGCCCACCAGCGCTTGATGTGCTCGGCGTTGGTCCACGCCCTCCAGACGAGGTCGCGCGGGGCATCGAGGGTCCGCTCGATGCGAAGGTCGAGTTCGTCGTTCATTCGTGCCTCTCCTTTTGGATTTCCTCGAGGTGGGTTTCGAAACGGTCGATCCGCGCCTCCCATTCCTCGAGGCGACGGCTGAGCCAGGTCTCGGCCGCTACAAGGATTTCGCGCTGCAGCCTGACGGTCCGGACGCGGCCCTTCTTCTCAGAAGCGACAAGGCCGCTCGTTTCGAGCGCCTTCAAATGCTGCAGCACGGCGGGAAGGCTGATCGGAAGGGGCGAGGCAAGCTCGCTGACCGAGGCCGGCCCGAGCGCCAGCTGTGCGAGCATCCCGCGCCGGACGGGGTCGGCAAGGGCGGAGAAGGCACGGTCCAGCCGGAGCGAATCGTTAAGCATGTGCTTAAGTATCAACCGCGCGGCGGTGCTGCAAGTCACTTAAGCAAGCGCTTAACTTTACTCTTGCGCGCGGCCTCACTATCGGCCCGCCATGACGGTCCACCCCACCGAATCCATCCTCATCGTCGACTTCGGAAGTCAGGTGACGCAACTGATCGCCCGGCGCGTGCGCGAGGCCGGCGTATATTGCGAGATTGCCCCGTTCAATGCGGCCGACGAAGCCTTCGAGCGCCTTCAGCCCAAGGGCATTATCCTTTCCGGCGGGCCCTCGTCCGTCATGTGGGACGACAGCCCGCGGGCGCCGCAGCATTTCTTCGACCGCGGCCTTCCAGTGCTGGGCATCTGCTACGGCCAACAGACGATGGCGCACCAGCTTGGCGGGCGGGTCGCGCCGGGCGACAACCGCGAATTCGGGCGCGCCTTCATCGAGGTCATCGACCAAAGCGCGCTGTTCGATGGGTTATGGCACGCCGGCGAGAGCCACCAGGTGTGGATGAGCCACGGCGACCGCGTCGAGCAATTGCCCGACGGCTTCAAGATCGTCGCGCGGTCGGAGGGCGCCCCCTATGCCATCGCGACCGACGAGGATCGGCGCTTCTATTCGACGATGTTCCATCCCGAGGTCGTTCACACGCCGGACGGCGGCAGGCTCCTCTCCAATTTCGTTCGGCACGTGTGCGGCTGCGCGGGCGACTGGACCATGGCCGGTTTCCGCGACGCTAAGATCGCGGACATCCGCGAGCAGGTCAGGAAGGGCAGGGTGATCTGCGGGCTGTCGGGCGGGGTCGACAGCGCGGTTGCCGCAGTGCTGATCCATGAAGCCATCGGCGATCAGCTGACCTGCGTCTTCGTCGACCACGGGCTGATGCGCCTGGGTGAGGCGGAGCAGGTCGTGAGCCTCTTTCGAAACAGCTACAACATCCCGCTGGTCCACGTCGACGCGAGCGCGGACTTCCTCGGCGGGCTCGAGGGAATCACCGACCCGGAGAAGAAGCGAAAGTTCATCGGGTCGGAATTCATCAACGTGTTCGAGGCTGAGGCGAAAAAGATCGGCGGCGCCGATTTCCTTGCGCAAGGGACGCTCTACCCGGACGTGATCGAGAGCGTCAGCTTCACCGGTGGCCCGTCAGTGACGATCAAGAGCCACCACAACGTCGGCGGTCTGCCCGAGCGGATGAACATGAAGCTCGTCGAACCGCTACGCGAGCTGTTCAAGGACGAGGTTCGGGATCTCGGCCGCGAGCTTGGACTTCCCGAGGCCTTCGTCGGGCGTCACCCGTTCCCAGGTCCGGGTCTCGCAATCCGGATCCCGGGCGAGGTCAGCAAGGAGAAGTGCGACATCCTCCGCAAGGCCGACGCAATTTATCTCGAGGAAATCCGCAACGCCGGGCTTTACGATGCGATCTGGCAGGCGTTCGCGGTCTTGCTGCCGGTGCGGACCGTCGGCGTCATGGGGGATTATCGCACCTACGACTATGTCTGCGCGCTGCGCGCCGTGACCAGCGTCGATGGAATGACGGCGGACATCTTCCCGTTCGCGCCGGAATTCCTGAGCCGGTGCGCGACGCGGATCGTGAACGAGGTGCAGGGCATCAACCGCGTCGTCTACGACTATACGTCCAAGCCGCCCGGTACGATCGAATGGGAGTGAACCGCCGCATCCGATAGCGTGCCTTGGGGGGTCAGCGATGGACATGTTCAATTATGTGATGGTGCTCGCCTCAGTGATCATCGGGCTCGGCATCGCGCACCTGCTCCAGGGCGTGGGCGGCATCGTCCAGCATCCCCGGCGCGAAAAGACCTACTGGGTGCACCTCTTATGGGTCGCGGCCATTTTCCTCCGGGCGATCTTCTGGTGGTGGTTCGAGTTTCGCCTGTCGAAGACCGCGGAATGGACCTTCACCCTTTACCTCTTCGTCATCGCCTATGCGGTGCTGATCTATTTGTGGTGCGCGCTGCTCTTTCCTCGCGATCTCGCCGGCTATGACGGCTTCAGGGACTATTTCTACTCGCGGCGAAAGTGGTTCTTCGGGCTGCTCCTGGTCGGACAGGGGGTGGACGTCGCCGACACCTTGCTGAAGGGCATGGCTCATTTCCGCTCGCTGGGCCCGTCTTATCTGATTGGGATCGTGGCTCTTTCCGCACTTCTCCTGCTCGCCATGCGGACGCGCAACGAGCGGTTCCATGGCGCATTCGCGATTTTCGCCGTGGTCTATCTCCTCGCTTATCCATGGCTGGTGTTCGACACGCTTCGATAGCTCGCGCCTCGCGCGAAGAATCGCCGACTCTCACCTCACGGAATAAGGCGCCGGTTAACAGTAACTTGTTGTTTACCATAGGATTGACTGTCCCAGCGCTTTCAGGCTGATCGTGGAAACGCAATTCACTCGGGGCTTAGTCGTGAGTTCGATCAAACGGTGGACCATCGCGGCCGGAGCCGCACTGCTTGCAGCCTGTTCCAGCAATCCGGCGCCAAGACTGGCCGTCGTTTCCCCGCCGCCGGCGCCGCCGGTCAATGACGTTCCATATCAATGGACGGTCGGCAACGCGCCGCAGGCCCACAAGGACCTCGTCGCCACCTTCGGCCGCGTCGGCCTCAAGCCCGGCGAGTATCTGTGGACGAGCTCGATCCCAACGGACGGCGAAACGCGTGTGGTGATCGATCGGCTGACCCAGATGGGCTACGTCTATCGCGGCGACCAGCTCATCGGAGCGGCGACGGTGTCCACTGCGCGCCAAGGCTACATCACGCCGCTCGGGGAGTGGAAGATCCTCGAGAAGCGGCCGTTCTACCGTTCAAAGAAATACGACAATGCGCCGATGCCGTGGATGGAGCGCATCGACGAATACGGGATCGCTCTTCACGGAGGCGGAACCCCCGGCCATCCCGAGAGCCACGGATGCATCCACCTCCCGACCAAGTTCGCAGAGAAGCTCTACGGCCTGACGAAAATCGGGACGAAGGTCATCATCGAAGGTTGACCCGATGAGAGCGGCCGAGGACGACCGCCGCCCTCGTTCATTGGTCGGTTGGCTCAGCGGCGGCTGCGACCCCCGCGGCTTCCTGAGCTGTTCGTCCCCAGCGTGGCATCTGCAATCGGATCCGTTCCGCTCGGTTCGCTTTTCATTTCGTTGGTGAGCTGGAACTCGCCCGACGGATCGTGTGACATCCCGGTCTGAGTCATTCCCGTCTGAAGGGGTTGCGGATTGCCGTATTTTTGCTGGAGCCAGTCGTCGAAATTGCGGTGGAACTGCTGCTCTCGCTCCTGGCAATAATCAGCGTAGTCGCGGTCCAGTTCGCTCATGTGTCGGTCGCGCCAACTCCGATAATGGTCATCGGGATTTGCGCTGAAGTTACGACGTCCTCGTGAAGGTTCGCTTTGTCGGGCGCGGTCGCTCCAGCGGTCATCGTCGGACCAATCGCGCTCGCGCCCGCTGAACATCATTCCGCGCTCACGATCGCTCCAATGTTCGCCCCGCTCGCGCCAGTTGCGATCGCGTTCCTCGCCACGATCGGGATCGAATTCGCCGTGAAGTCCGTAGCCGTCTCCAAGATAGCCGTGCGCCATGTCCAATCCTCCTTGGTTCGCCTGATTTCGTGTCCGCAAAGGACCCGCCAGTTAAACGAACGTCGACGGGGATCGGACGCGCGCGGAGGCGCTCTCGCAAGTGGCTCGGCGCAGCTCAAGGTGCGTTCAACGCGCCTCCTGCGGGGGGTGAACCGGAAGCTTGATCGCGGTGAGGAGGCCCGGCTCATTGTCGGCGAGTTGCAACTCGCCGTCGTGAAGGTGGGCGATGGACTGGACGAGCGCGAGCCCGAGCCCCGCACCCTCGTCGGAGCGGCTGGAATCGAGCCGCCCGAAGCGGCGCAGAGCCTCGGTGCGCCGGTCGAGTGGAATGCCCGGCCCGCGATCTGCGACCTCGATCCGGATCTGCTTCTCGCCCGGGCTGACGCGGACGTCGATTTCGCCCCCGTCCGAGCCGTAACGGATCGCATTTTCGAGGAGGTTGCTGACCGCCTGGGCGAGCAGCTGCCGATGACCGAACAGCGGCACCGGCCTTCCCGGCCGGTCGAACTTCAGCGACGCGCCGCGTTCATCGGCGAGCGGGTCGTACATTTCGGCGAGCTCGGCTGCGAGTTCTCCCGCGTCGAACCATGCGAACTGCTTGCGCCCCGTCAGCGCCTCCGAACGGCTGATCTCAAGCACTGTCGTCAGGATCCGGATCAGGGCGTCGGCGTTGCGCACGACGCTGCCGAGCAACTCTTCCTGCTCGGCCGGGTCGCTCGACTCCGCGGCAGCATGGGCGGCGGCGCGAAGCCTGGTCGCGGGCGAGCGGAGGTCATGAGCGAGCGAATCGGTAAGCAGCCGAAGCTCTTCCATCAGCGCGCTGATCCGATCGAGCATCGCGTTGATCTGCAGTCCCAGCCGATCGAAGGAATCGCCCGCTCCCGAGAGCGGGACGCGTTGGCTGAGGTCGCGCGCGCTGATCCGGTTCGCAACCGCGGCGATATTGCCGATTCGGCGCGACACGTAATGAGCGAGGACGACGCCGCAAAGGAGGCCGAGCAGTCCGGCAACCACCAATGACAGAAGAAGCGACCGCTCGAGTGTCGCCCGAAACGCGAGGCCTTCGCCGACCAGGCGCCCGCTGACCAGCCACTCCCCGCCCGAAAGCCGGCTGAACACGATCTGCGCCTGATGCGGGCTCGGCTGGCCGCGCAGCCGGATCACGGCGTTGTGATAGCCGACCTGCATCGACTGGACGGCCGGGGCCTGGGCCAGATTGCCTTCGATTTGGCGTCCGTCTGCGGCGATCAGCGCAACCGCCGTCTGCGTGTCGGCATAGTCAAGGGTGTCGCCGATCGCCTTGTCGAGCGCTGCCTTCCCACCGGTACGATAGACGTCGGTCAGGACTTGCGATTGCTCCGTCACCTGCCGGTGAAGGCTCGCGACCGCTTCGTCATGGGTGCGCACATAGATGAAGCCGATGACCGCGAGGTTCGACAGCAAGGCTAGCAGGCCCGCGAGCAGGGCGATCCGTAAGGTGGTTGGCACCTGGCGCTTGTACCGCCTCAGGCGGCGAGCATGTAGCCCGCGCCTCGCACGGTGTGGAGCAGCGGCTTTTCGAAGCCTTCCTCGAGCTTTCGCCTAAGCCGGCTGACATGGACGTCAATGACGTTGGTGCCCGGATCGAAGTGATAATCCCACACCTGCTCGAGCAGCATCGTCCGGGTGACGACGCGGCCCTCGTTCCGCGCGAAATATTCGAGCAGAAGATATTCGCGGGGCTTGAGATCGAGCTTCTTGCCGGAGCGCCTGACGGTCCGTGACAGCGGGTCGATCTCGAGGTCGCCGACGGTTAAGCGGTGATCCGCAGGGTCGACGCGCGCTTCTCTGCGGCGGAGGAGCGCGTTCACGCGGGCGTTGAGCTCGGCGAAGGAGAAGGGCTTCACGAGATAATCGTCGGAGCCGCATTCGAGTCCCTCGATCCGATCGCCGACCGAGGCCAGTGCGGAAAGGATGAGGACGGGCGTTTCAATATGCGCGGCGCGAAGCGCCCGAAGCACGGACAGGCCGTCCAGGACTGGAAGCATCCGGTCGAGAATGATGAGGTCGAAGCTGCCGCCAGTGGCGCGGAACAGGCCATCTTGACCGTTCGTCGCCTGCTCGACGCTGTGCCCTTCCTGGGCGAGCCCCTTGGCAAGGTACGAGGCAGTCTCGCGATCATCCTCGACCAGCAGGATCTTGCGGCCCATTCCGGTCAGCTCCCCAATCGTTTCAATGGTCGAATATAGTGGATCCGCGCGACGCTGGGAGGGAGTCGTCCCAAACGCCGCGCGGAATCCTCGCGTCGCGTTACTTGCCGGTCGTCGAGGCGTCGGCCTTTTTGGCGGTCGTCGAAGCCTTCTTCGTGGACTTCTTGGCCGACTTTTTCGCCTTGGTGGCGTGATGCGCCTTCTTCTTCGGCGCCGCCTTCGTCATCGTCGTCTTGGCAGTTGTCGTAGCACCCTTGGTCGAGACGGTCGTCGTGGCCCTGGTATTACCGGACTTGGTCGTGACCGTTTTCGTCGAGGCCGACGTTTTCTGGGCAGCGATCGCAGGCGTTGCGATAATCGCCAGCGCCGCGACCGAGCTGATCAACTTTTTCATGCATTCCTCCTCGTTCCGGCACTCGGGTGCCGGCGAAGTGGCTGATATTCTGGTGCAAGTCTCAGCGCCTTTTCAGGGCCATTAAAGCTTGTTCATCGCGGCGGGGCCGCTACGTTTCAAACTAGGAATGATCGCCCAGAAGACCCGCTACGCGCTGCGCTCGCTGCTTTTCCTCGCCGAGGAGCAGGGCGGCGCGCCTGTTCAGCTCGCCCGCATAGCCGAAACGCAGCGGGTGCCGCCCAAGTATCTCGAACTGATCATGCTAGACTTGAAGAAGGCGGGGCTGGTGAAAAGCGCGCGTGGACCCAAGGGAGGCTACAAGCTCGCGCGCGCGCCCGAGGAGATTTCGTTCGGTGAGATCGTCCGGACGATGGAAGGGCCGATTGCGCTGGTGTCCTGTGCGAGCGTCAATTTCTACGCGCCTTGCGGCGATTGCCACGACGAAACGACGTGCGCGATCCGCCGCGCCTTCGCGATTCTTCGGGACCAGAGCACCAAAGTGCTCGATTCGATCTCGCTCGCTGAAGGCGCGCAGTGGGAGGAGCGGCTGGGCGCAGGCTAGCGGTAAAGCCCAACCTGGCGGTCGGCGGCGGTTGCGAGAGCAGGCATCGGCTGTTTAGGCGCTTGGGTGCCCGCGCCGTGCCGGTGCGGTGACGACGCTTCCGGCTGAAGGAACGCCGCGGTGGGTACGGCGATGATGAACGCCATCATCACATCGCCAATCAGCTGGCGAGCAAGCATCGTTCAACTCCACTTCCAATTCACGCGGGCGCGCATCCCGCGCACTTGAAGCTTCGACGCCTGAACAGCCGTTGACGTTCCCACCGTTACGCCGGCGCAACGCGCCTGCACTGGCGGCGCGCCTGCCTCGCCGCTAGAAGCCGCCCCCATGTCGACCTTCACCATCGACACGAGCACCAGCAGGGCAACGCCCTCGCCTGTCCCGGGGAAGCGTACGACTGCGCCCTCGATCCGCGCGCGAAAGGCGGACGGGAAGACCGAGACCCCCATCGTGATGCTGACTGCCTACACAATGCGGATGGCGCAGCTTCTCGATCCACATTGCGACATGCTGCTGGTCGGCGACAGCCTGGGTCAGGTCATTTACGGCCTGCCGTCGACCATTCCCGTGACGCTCGACATGATGTGCGCGCATGGAGCGGCGGTCGTTCGCGGCAGTTGGCACGCTCTGGTTGCGGTCGACATGCCGTTCGGAAGCTACGAGGCGTCGCCGCAGCAGGCGTTCGAGTCCGCGGCACGGATCATGAAGGAAACGGGATGTGCCGCGGTGAAGCTCGAGGGCGGCGAGGCCATGGCGTCGACGATCGACCTGCTGACTCACCGCGGAGTACCGGTGATCGGCCATGTCGGCCTTACGCCGCAGGCGGTGAACGTGCTCGGGGGCTACGGCGCCCGCGGCCGCGAGGAGCGCGAGGCCGACAAGATCATCGCCGATGCGAAGGCGATCGCCGACGCCGGCGCCTTCTGCATCGTCGTCGAAGGCGTTATGGAGGCGATCGCGACCGAGGTTTCGCGAAGCGTTTCCCCGCCGGTCATCGGCATTGGCGCATCGGCCGACTGCGACGGCCAGGTGCTGGTCATCGACGACATGCTCGGCATGTTCGAACGTACGCCGCGCTTCGTGAAACGCTATGACGACCTCGCAACGAGGATCGGCGAAGCAGCCCGGACCTATGCGGAAGAAGTTCGGTCGCGGAGCTTTCCAACGGCCGACCAGACCTATCGACCCAAGCCCTGACGGCGTCCGCGTCAGGTCCCCTCTTTGCCTTTCGCGCGACAGCCGCTAGACGGGCCGCCGCCAGCTTCCGTTCATCAAGGGTGGGGAAGGGGAGCGGTCGGCATGAGGATCCCTGAGCGAACGGACTGAGGCACGTCTTTGGCGCAACCCCCGGACATTAGCGAAACCTTTCTCAAGGAGGTCGACGAGAATCTGCGTCGCGACCGCCTGCGCGATTTCTTCAAGGACAACAGCGGCTGGCTGATCGGCGCGCTGATCCTTTTCCTTGTCGCAAGCGGCGGAATGATCTGGTTGCAGCAGCATCGCGAGAAGGATGCTGAGGCTCACGTCGAGCAGATCGCATCGATCTACAAGGACATCGGCTCCGGCTCTATCTCAAAGGTACCGCAACAGCTCGACGACCTTTCCAACAGCAGCAGCAAGGCGGTGCGCGCGGGGGCACTGTTCACGCGAGCAGCGTTGGCGCTCCAGCAGAACGATCAGAAGCTCGCGATCACTACTTACAAGAGGATCGGTGACGACAGCTCGCTTCCCGATGCTTACCGAAATGCGGCGCTGATGCGGCAGACGGCGCTCGAGTTCGACCAGCTCCAACCCGAGCAGGTCATTGCTCGTCTCCAGCCCTTCACCAAGGCCGGCAACCCGTGGTTCGGATCCGCCGGTGAAATGACCGCGCTGGCCCTCATCAAGGAGGGCAAGAACAAGGAAGCGGGTGAGCTGTTTGCGACGATCGCAAAGGACAAGACCGTTCCCCAATCGAGCCGCGACCGTTCGATCCAGATCGCGAGCAGCCTCGGCATTGACGCCAGCTCCGCGCTTGGACCCCAGGCCCAGTAGGACAAGAATGAGCAAATCCAGGAATTTTCGCGTAGCATTGCTGATCGCAGCTGCACTCGCTTCGAGCGGGTGCAGCATCTTCAAGAAGGGCGACAAGTCAAAGACTCCGGTGCTCGGCCAGCGCATCGCGGTGCTGACGGCGGAAAACGATGCGGAGGCGGACCCCGCGACGCAGGCGCTGCCGTTCAGCCTACCCCCGCCGGCCGAGAATTCGTCGTGGGCGGAATCTGGCGGCAATGCCAGCAATTCGATGGGCCATCTTGCACTCGGCAATGCGCTCCAGCCGGCCTTCACGGTCCAGGCGGGCCGAGGCAGCAGCCTGACGGCGCGGCTCGCGGCGCCGCCGATCGTCGCCAATGGGCGCATCTACACCATCGATACGCTGGCCGCAGTACGCGCGTTCGACGCCCGCACCGGCGCACAGGTTTGGGCAAGCCAGACCCCGGACGTCAAAGGCAATGAAATGTCGCTCTACGGCGGCGGGATCGCCTACGACAACGGCCGCATCTTCGCGAGCAATGGCCTCGGCTATGTCGCTGCGCTGAGCGAGCAGAACGGCGGCATCCTTTGGCAGGTTCGCCCGGGTGGGCCGCTCCGCGGCGCCCCCACGGTTTCGAACGGCGCGGTCTATGTGATCAGCCAGGACAACCAGATATACTCGCTCAAGGAGGAAGACGGCTCGACCAACTGGTCGCAGGCCGCTTCGCTCGAGATCGCGGGCATCTTCGGGGCCGCTTCCCCGGCTGTCGGCCAGGGAACGGTGGTTGCCGGCTTCTCGTCGGGCGAGCTCAACGGCTATCGCTACGAGAACGGGCGCCAAGTGTGGCAGGATCAGCTGCAGCGCACGAGCATCAGCACCAGCGTCTCGTCATTGTCCGACATCGACGCCGACCCTGTGATCGACAGCGGCCAGGTGTTCGCGATCGGTGCGGGCGGTCGCATGGTCGCGCTCGACATCACCTCGGGCCAGCGGATGTGGGAACTGACCGTCGCCGGCATTTCGACGCCTTGGGTCGCCGGCGATTGGGTCTTCGTCGTCACGAGCGATGCCAAGCTCATGTGCATCTACCGCCAGAACGGCCATGTTCGCTGGATCAACCAGCTGCCCCAGTTCGAAAAGCCGAAGTCGAAGAAGGGCGATATTGACTATTCCGGCCCCGTGCTGGCGGGCAATCACCTGTTTCTCACGGCGTCGAATGGGCAAGTGATCGAGTTCGACCCGACGACGGGCAATTACGTCACGCAGTTCGACGCTGGAGCGCGGATCAGCCTGCCGCCGGTTGTCGCGGGCTCGACCCTCTACATCTACGACGATCAGGCGCGGCTTCACGCCTATAAATAGCGCTCCTGCCGATTCAGGAGCGGCGTTTTCGTCTTTTGGGCTGTACCCCGGGCTTTGCCGGGCTACAGGGCGGACATGCCTCTTCCGACCGTCGCGATCGTCGGCCGGCCTAACGTCGGCAAATCCACGCTGTTCAACCGCCTCGTCGGCAAGCGCCTGGCGCTCGTCGACGATCAGCCCGGCGTAACCCGCGACCGACGCGAGGGTGACGCCAAGCTGCTTGGACTCGAATTCCGGGTGATCGACACCGCGGGGTTCGAGGACGAGGATGCGCACACGCTGCCGGGGCGGATGCGCCAGCAGACCGAAGCTGCGGTTCGCGAGGCGGATGCCGCCTTGTTCCTGATCGACGGGCGCGAAGGGGTAACACCCCTCGACGAAGAGATTGCGCGCTGGCTCCGCGTTGAAACAACGCCGGTCGTCGTTGTCGCCAACAAGGCCGAAGGGCGTGCAGCGGAGGCCGGCATCCTCGACAGTTATCGGCTCGGGCTCGGCGACCCGATTGCCATCAGCGCCGAACATGGCGAAGGCGTCGCCGACCTTTTCGAAGCGATCCGCCCGCACGTCGAGCACGAGCGTTTCGAAGCAGAAGAGGAGGATGCCGATACCGGACATCCGCTCAAGCTCGCGATCGTTGGAAGGCCGAACGCGGGCAAGTCCACCCTGGTCAACACGATGATCGGCGAGGATCGGATGATCACGGGGCCGGAGGCCGGAATCACCCGCGATTCCATCAGTCTCAACTGGGAGTGGGAAGGACGGGCCGTGCAGCTCGTCGACACGGCGGGCCTGAGGAAACGCGCAAAGATCGAGGACAAGCTCGAGCGGCTGTCGGCGGCGGATACCAAGCGCGCGCTCGATTATGCCGAAGTGGTGGTCCTTCTTCTCGATGCCACGCGTGGCCTCGAATCGCAGGATCTCCGGATCGCCAGCCAGGTGATCGAGGAGGGCCGCGCACTGATCATCGCCGTCAACAAGTGGGATATCGCGGAACATGCGTCGTCTTTGTTCAACGGCATCAAGGCCGCGCTCGGCGAAGGGCTGGCGCAGCTTCGCGACGTGCCCCTTCTCACGGTCTCCGCGAAGACAGGGAAGGGCATCGACACCGTCCTCAAGGTCGCTTTCGATCTTCGCGACGCGTGGACCAAGCGAATCCCGACCGGCGAGCTCAACCGCTGGTTCGAGCAAGCGGTCGAGGCCAATCCTCCGCCCGCGCCGAAGGGCAAGCGCATCAAGCTTCGCTACATCACCCAGGTGAAGAGCCGGCCGCCCAGCTTCGTCGTGTTCGGCAACCGCCTCGAGGAGCTGCCGGAGAGCTATCGACGATACCTGCTTAACGCGATGCGGCGCGATCTGGAGCTTGGGCCAGTGCCGTTGCGGCTCGATTTCCGGGGCCGCGCGAACCCGTTCGATCGCGCCAGGGATCGGGGGCGCCGCTAAGGCAAATTTTACCCTTTTGCCCCTATCCCGGCTGCGGTGGGACCACGGCCGGAGCGATCCGGCGCTTAAGGAGCTTGATGTGACCGACGAAGCTCGGGACATCGTCGACTGGGGACATTTCGAGAAGAGCCGTGCCGAGCTCGGCCCGGGCTTCATCCGAATCCTCAGCTATTTCAAGGAAGACGGCGTCAAGTCGATCGCCCAGATCGAGGATGCGATGCGCGAGGAGAACACCATTGCGCTGGTCATCCCCGCCCACACGCTCAAGGGCGAATCCCGCCAGCTTGGCGCCGAGCCGCTGGCCAAGGTCGCAGAGCTGATCGAGACCACCGCGCGCTTCTGCGTCGAGAGCCACCGGTTTCCCGACGAGTTGGTGCCCGAGGTGGTCGAGCTTCGCCGGCTGTTCGATCAGACGATCGCGCTGTTCGACAAGGCGACCAATCCACTGGTTAGCCGCTCCGGTCCCGGTGGCTTTGGCCGTAAGGCGAACAACCAGAGCTTCGGGCGAATCTAGTCTTCGTCTGACGCAGCTTCGGATTGGAGCTGCACGTAATTCTGCAATCCCATCCTACCGATCATCTCGAACTGGGTTTCGAGCACGTCGACATGATGCTCCTCGGTCGCGAGGACGTCGGTGAACAGGTCGCGGCTGACAAAGTCGTGGACTTTCTCGCAATAGGCTGCGCCGTCCTTGTACATCTTCACGGCTTCATGCTCGGCTTCCAGATCGGCTTTCAGGATCTCCTCGACATTCTCGCCGATGCGCAGGCGTCCCAACGCCTGGAAGTTGGGCAGGCCGTCGAGGAACAGGATGCGCTCGGCGAAGCGGTCGGCATGCTTCATCTCGTCGATGGATTCGGAGCGCTCGAACTCGGCGAGCTTCTTGACGCCCCAATTGTCGAGCAGCCGATAGTGCAGCCAATATTGGTTGACCGCGGTCAGCTCTGCCTTGAGCGCCTCGTTGAGCAGCTCAACAACCTTGGGATCGCCCTTCATGCCGATTTCCCCTGCCTGCCGCGATCGGCCATGCGTCGCAGGGGTGGCCTAGGTCAAGTCAGGCGACGACGCGCAGGGGCGGTCGCTTGCCGCGCTCCTCGTCGATCAGCTCCTGCGCATAATCGAGGCAGCAGCCGCATAAGGGCTCGCAATCCATCGTTGCGTAAGCGGCTTCGGGCGTGCGCGAGCCCTTGCGGGCCGCCTCGCGGATTTCGTCCTCGCGGATGACGTTGCAGGAACAGACGATCATGCGCAGTCATATAGCGCTAATGCGACTTATTCGCAACTACCTCGCGTGTTTCGGCAGGTAGCGCTTCGCCACCAACGTGAAGACCAGGCCGACCAGCACGATGTGGGCGAACCCTTGTGTAACGATGGAGAGGGTCTTCGGCGGCAGCGGAGTGTGGAAGCGCAGCGGGACCACAAGCCAATTCATCGCGAAATAGGTAATGACGCCATACGCGAGCGCGGTCCGCCACGGCGTCCCGAGCAGCGCCGGGCGCGCGCGGACGATCAACACGAAGACGGTCGCCATGATCGCCATCAGCGTGAAATGGACAACGAGGCCGAGGATCGCACCGGCCGTTCCCATCTCGGTTGCCGATGGGAAGGGCCCTGACGCGACGAACCGCAGCATGTTCGGGATCTCGCGGCCGAACGCGATGGTTAGGATCATCGCGAACAGGATATCGAGCGCCCCGGAGATCGCGGTTGCGATCGCAATTGGTTTCAGCATTGTCCCCCCTTAATGCCGGTCAGAACTCCGGCGTCAGCTCGCTTCCCATCAGCTTCGGAAAGAAGCCCTCATGCGCGACGCGAAGGTCAGTGAGCGATGCGCTGAAGCCCGGCCCCGCGACCGCGTCCCCGCCAACCGTACCGATGCGAGCGGCGAAGATATTGGCAGTCGTCGCCGCTGCGATCACGGCATCGGCGTCCGTGGTGCAGACCAGCGCGCGGCCCTGGTCTTCTCCGAAAAGGATCGCAGCAGGATTCGGGACATTCGGCAGGCTCAGCTGCACGCCCTTGGCGCCAATGATCGCCATCTCCGCGATCGCGACCAATGCGCCACCGTCGGAAATGTCGTGAGTAGCGCTCACGACGCCGGTGCCGATCAGCTGCTGCAACAAGTCTCCGAGCCGCCGCTCAACGTTCAAATCGACCCGCGGGGCCGCACCGCTTCGGCGGCCGTGACAGACTTCGAGCCAGAGCGACTGGTCCACATGACCCGTGGAGTGACCAAGCAGGACGAGACTTTCACCGTCGATTTTGAATCCGGCTGTCGTGCTCTTTCCCCAATCCTCCAGCAGACCGACGCCGCCGATTGCCGGAGTCGGCAAGATCGCGAGGCTGCTCCCGTCTTCATTCTTCGTCTCGTTGTAGAGCGAGACGTTGCCGCTCACGACGGGGAAGTCGAGCGCCCGGCAGGCTTCGGCTATGCCTTCGACGCAGCCGACGAACTGGCCCATGATTTCGGGCCGCTGCGGGTTGCCGAAGTTGAGGCAGTTGGTGATCGCCAGCGGCTTTGCGCCGACTGCGCAGAGGTTGCGATAGGCCTCGGCGACCGCCTGCCTCCCGCCCTCGACCGGGTCGGCATAGCAATAGCGCGGGGTGCAGTCGGTGGTGATCGCCAGCGCCTTCTTCGATCCGTGGACGCGCACGACGGCAGCGTCGCCGCCCGGGCGCTGCACCGTGTCGGCGCCGACGGATTGGTCGTATTGCTCCCACACCCAGCGGCGGCTTGCGATGTTAGGAGAGGCCATCAGCTTCAGCAGGTCCGCCCCGATGTCGGTGCTTTCCGGAATGTCGGTCAGCGGCTCCGGCGCCTTCGGAATCGCGTAGGGCCTCTCGTAGCAAGGTGCCTCGTCGGCGAGCGGGCCAAGCGGAATATCGCACGCCACCTCCCCATTGAACTCGAGCACCATATGGCCGGTGTCGGTGACCTCGCCGATCACGGCGAAGTCCAGCTCCCATTTGCGGAAAATGGCCTCGGCCTCAGGCTCGCGCCCGGGCTTGAGGACCATCAGCATGCGCTCCTGGCTCTCGGAAAGCATCATCTCGTAGGGCGTCATGCCGGTCTCGCGGCACGGCACCTTGTTCATATCGAGCCGGATGCCCGCGCCGCCCTTGCTGGCCATTTCGACCGACGAGCTGGTGAGGCCCGCGGCGCCCATGTCCTGGATGGCGACAATCGCGTCCGTCGCCATCAACTCGAGGCAGGCTTCGATCAGCAGCTTCTCCGTGAACGGATCGCCGACCTGGACTGTCGGACGCTTCTCCTCGCTGTCCTCGCCGAAATCGGCGCTGGCCATGGTCGCGCCATGGATTCCATCGCGGCCGGTCTTCGAGCCGACATAGACGATCGGGTTCCCGATGCCGGTCGCGGCTGAGTAGAAGATCTTGTCGGTCTTCGCGACGCCCACCGTCATCGCGTTGACGAGGATGTTGCCATCATAAGCCGGGTCGAAATTCACCTCGCCGCCGACGGTCGGAACGCCGACGCAATTGCCGTAGCCGCCAATGCCGGCGACGACGCCCGCCACGAGGTGCCGCGTCTTGGGATGATCGGGCCTACCGAAGCGAAGCGCGTTCAGATTCGCGACCGGCCGCGCGCCCATGGTGAAGACGTCGCGCAAGATCCCGCCGACGCCCGTCGCCGCGCCTTGGTAGGGCTCGATGTAGGACGGGTGGTTGTGGCTCTCCATCTTGAAGATGCACGCGTCGCCGTCGCCGATGTCGATCACGCCGGCATTCTCGCCGGGGCCTTGAATCACCCACGGCGCATCGGTCGGCAGCTTCTTCAGGTGAACTCGTGAGCTCTTGTAGCTGCAATGCTCCGACCACATGACCGAGAAGATGCCGAGCTCGACCAGGTTCGGCTCGCGCCCCAGCGCGTTGAGGATGCGCTCATATTCCTCGTCGCTGAGGCCGTGTTCGGCGACCATATCGGGCGTGATGCGGGAAGCTTCGAGAACGTCCATGCGCGGCCCCTTAGCCGCACGCGGGAGCGTCGGCTAGGCGGCGCTCAGACGTCGCGTCTTGCGAACTTCTCGCCCGAATAGATGAACGTCAGTGGCCGGCCGTCTATGAAGTCCGCGAACGCGCCGCGCTCGGGCGACCAGCTTTCGTCGCCAATGCGCCAGAGGTTCTCGCCGATCCGCTCCATCGGCACGTCGGTTCCGAGCCATAGCCGGCCTCCGCGCTCGACGACCTGGTAGAGCCCGTACCACGGACTGTCGCTCTGATAGCGTCCAGCAAGCTTGCCTAGAGCAGGATCCGACGCGGGGAGCTGTGCCGTGCTGCCCGAACGGACGTAAGTCGCCGGCCCCCAGCTTGCTGTCGTGATGCTGCCGCTCTTGCGCGCGAAGACCAGGCCGAAAGAGCGAAAGGCCGGATGAGTCGTTCGAAACAGCTCGCCGCCCCATGGCTGGAGCGGCGCCGACTGGCCGTTAGCGACGATTGTGAGAGGGCTTCCCGGCAGGACCTGGAAGCTGCCCATCGGTCCGACATAGCTTCCAAGATAGGCCGCGGGGTAGGCGAGCGGCACGTCGAGCCGAGGGGGCTGCGGGAGCGGGCGTCCTGCCTCGGCTGCAGTGAGAACATCGACAGCGAACTGCGTCAGCGCCCTCGGTCGATACTCGGCAAATGCGCTGATGTTCGAGCTTGCGAATGCGCCGACCCCGCTGGCCGCGTCGACATGGAAGGACGAGGAGAAGCTCACCATTCCACCGGTGTGGTGAAGATAAGCCCGCCCGCGCGGTCCCACGTGCATGATTCCATTGCCGTAGCTCATCCCGGCCATGTCGCTTGGCACGGCATGGCTCGTGAACGCGTGACCACTCTCCGGGGAGAGGCCCAGTCCGCCGCGACCCTGCGCCGCGTTGGCGAGCGATCTGAGCAAGCGATTCATATCATCGGCGGTGGACGCGACGTTGCCATGCGCGCCCGTGACGTCGACCCAGGCAGCCGGCGCGAGCGGCACCCCCAGCGCAAACGGAAGCTCGTCCGCGGCTTCATATCCTTGCGCATAGAGCGTCCGCTCTCCGCCGAGAATCGCTCCTCGCGAACGGCGCATTCCGAGCGGGAGGAAGATTCGCTCTTCCGCCACCCGCGCAAGCGGCTTGCCAGCGAGCCGTTCGATCAGCTTGCCGAGGATTTCGTAGCCCGTGTTGGAATAATGCCAGTGAGCGCCCGGCGCATATGCAGCCCAAAGGCCGCCATCCGGAGCAAGCGGGGAGTCGCTCGGAATGCCGGCGACATGATCGAGCAGGTGCTGGACCTCGATCGTGTTGGCCGAGGGAAGGGGGATGACCGGCAGCAGATCGCTGATCCGGTCGGTCAGCCGCACCCGTCCCTCCGACACGAACTGATGCAGCACCGCTGCATTGATCAGCTTGCTGATCGAGCCGATCTGGAAAAGCGTGTCGGGGGTGATCGCCGCGCGCGTCTCCGAGTTCGCGAAGCCGAAGTCCATGACCGTGCTGAACCCGCCGGGAGTCGAGAGCCCGAGGGTCATTCCCGGAAGGCCGAAATGCCGCAGGTGCGCGTCGCCAAACTGGCGGATCGCGGCGAGAGCCGCGGCGAGCTTGGAATCCTGCGCGAACACGGGCACGCTGAACTGGCTGCCGAGCGCGAGGCTCAGCGCACCGCTGGAGAATGCGCGCCTGCTGATCAACATCTTAGGAGTTCCTCCGCGGCTGTTCTGGGCCGCGGAGGGCTAGTCGAGCAAGCTCAGGCGTTGCAGGTCTGGGAAGCGTGTCCGGGGACCGAAATCTTCGCCGACGACGAGGACGCCGAACCTTCGACCGAGTAACCGCCAGCGGCGGTCATCGGCTTGCCCGGATCGGTCGCCGTGACCTGGGTCGTGCCGCCTTCTTTCAGGCGGACGTTTGCGGACTTGTTGTCCGACAAATAGTCCACTGTCACGACGCTGTTGTCGGCGCAGCGATAGAGCTTCGTCGCGAGGATCGACGGCGGAAGCTGGACATTGGCGTTCGCCGCGGTGGCGTTGGCTTCATTGTCGCCGGGTTCGCCTCCAGCGACGATGGTGTGACTTTCCTTGTTGCAGCCGGCTAACGCGGCGGCCGCAGCAAGCATGAGCATGAGCGGTGTGCGAGTCATGTACCGCCCTTTGCGGCGTTGACGTTAACCGTCAAGGGCATGCGCTTGCATATCGTCGAACTGGGACATAGCTTCGTCGATATCGATGCCCTACCAGGCCGGCAGCAGCGCGCAGCGCATCCGCATAGGGTTGACGGGCCTCGCCTTCGCCTTCCTCCTCGTGCTGCTCGGAGCGATCATCACCCGCTCAAGTCACGACGGCGCGACCAATGCGGCGGAGCAGGCCGCCGCCAATGAGCCGAGCGAGCCGCTGGCGGAGCTCGGCGTCGCCCCGGGAGCGTCCGACGACACGACGAACAACAGCAACGCCAACAAGCAATGACTGGTGCGCGCCGGCGCGCGTCGATTGTCGTTGCCGCAATTGCCCTCACCGCGATCTTGATTGCCGGAATTGCCGTCCTTCGCGGGCCCGCGCCCGTGAACGATCGCCCCGCCCGCGAGCGCCCGACGCTGCTTCTCCTGACGAGCCTGCCGCTCGTCTTCGGGGAGGATTTCTCGGTCGAGCAAAACGGGTCGCCGGCACTGAGGGCGCTCGACACGCGCTACCGGGTCGTCCCGATCAGCGTCACCGACCCCAGCGAGCTAGCGAAGGGACGCTTGCTGCTGATGGCGCATCCGCTGGCGCAGCCCGCCGATGACCTCGTCGCGCTCGACCAGTGGGTTCATCGGGGAGGTCGGCTGGTCCTGTTGGCCGACCCGATGCTCGAATGGCCTAGCAAGCGGCCGCCCGGCGATCCCCTGCGCCCGCCGCCAATGTTCATGGACACCGGCCTACTTGCGCATTGGGGCCTGCGCCTCGACGCTCCCGATGAGCGCGGCGCTCGGCAGCAGGAGTTGGGCGGCTTTAAGGTAACCACCGTCTCGCCAGGCCAGCTGTTCGGCCGCTGCCGAATCGCCCCCGACCGGCTCGTCGCGGATTGCAGCGTCGGGCGAGGGCGGGCGATCGTCATTGCGGATGCGGATTTTCTCGACGTCGATGAGATCGGTTCGCCGGCCTCCACGAATCTCGACGGACTGCTCGCGGAGCTCGCCTCGATCGAGCAGCCGTGATTCGCTAAGCAACAGACTTATCCACAAGGAAGATGAGTCGGAACGAGCCCAGAACGTCCCGCAAATTGTGGCAGGAAAAGCCGCGGAAATCCGCCATTATCCGCGAAATCCCATCCAATCCCACAGAATCCCATTGTATCCCTTAAGCGCTTGAGTTACCTACAGGAGCTGTAGCGCGGGGGGCTAACCCGTTGATTCGAAGCTGACACGGCGCGTGTGACGATGCGTGTTTCCGTGAAAGCACCCGCTCGCGCTGCGCACGGGAGTGTTTGAGCGTGGCGCTAGAGCATCTGTTTCAGGGCAGCGCGCTGAACGCGGTCGACGGAAAGGGCCGCGTCTCCATTCCCGCATTCCTTCGCTCAGTGATCGAACGCCGCGGCGACGCCCGCACGATCGTGCTCGCGAAGCACGAGGCGTTCCCCTGTCTCAGCGCCTACGACCCCGGCTACGCTGCGCTGAAGCACGCCAAGCTCGAGCGGCTGCTCGAGAAGGAAGAGACCAACGCGGATTCCGCGATCGAATATCAGCAGCGCAACCTGATGGCCTTCGCAGCGACGGAAGAGGTCCCCTACGACAGTTCCGGCCGCATACTCATGCCCCCGATGATGCGGCGGAAGGGCGAGATCGGCGATCTTGCCCTGTTTCTCGGCACCGGTGAGACGTTTCAGATCTGGAACCCTGACCGGCTGCTCAAGGATCCCCGGATCCCCGACGATCTCAAGGATATCGCCCGATTCCGTCTCGAAGAGCGGCGGGCGTCATGACCAGCACCGGTACGAAACAGGCCCCACATGTGCCGGTGCTGGTCAACGAAGTTGTTGATGCGCTCGCCATCCAGCATGGCGAGACCGTCGTCGACGGCACTTTTGGAGCGGGCGGCTACACGCAGGCCATGCTCGCAGCAGGGGCGGGACGAGTGATCGGTTTCGATCGCGACCCCGAGGCGATCGAAGCTGGAAGATCACTCGTCCCTAACCCCCGTCTCACGCTCGTCGAGGAACGGTTCAGCCAGATGGACCGCGCGCTCGCCGAGCGCGGCATCGCGCAGGTCGACGCGATCGCGCTCGATATCGGCGTCAGCTCGATGCAGCTCGACCGCGCCGAACGCGGCTTTTCCTTCCAGTCCGACGGCCCGCTCGACATGCGCATGTCGAAGTCGGGCCTCACCGCTGCCGACTTTCTGAATTCGGCCGACGAGGCCGACATCGCCCGGGTCTTGCGCGACTATGGGGAGGAGCCGCGCGCCCGGGCGATCGCCCGTGCCATCGTTGCCGCACGTCCTGTCGAACGCACTGCCGAGCTTGCCGCCATCGTTCGCCGCGCGGCCGGCTTCCGCCCGGGGCAGAAGAGTGATCCAGCGACGCGCACATTCCAGGCCATCCGAATCCATTTGAATGCCGAGCTCGACGAGCTCGAACAGGGGTTGGCCGCGGCCGAGCGTTCCCTTCGCCCCGGAGGACGCTTGGCCGTGGTTACATTCCACAGTCTCGAAGACCGCATCGTGAAGCGCTTCTTCCGCGAGAGGAGCGGAGGGACTCCCGCCGGTTCGCGCCACCGTCCCGTGCTTGTCGATCCGAACGCACCCACGTTCGAGAGGGTCGCCAAGCCGGTTGCCCCGACGGAGCGCGAACTGGCGGCGAACCCGCGCGCCCGCTCGGCGCGGCTGAGAAGCGCCGTCCGCACCTCGGCTCCAGCCCGCAAGGAAAGACTGCAATGAGCGCCCGAAGCTTTGGCTCGCTGTTCATGGTCGCCAGCTGCGCGACCGCCGCGCTCGGCTGCTACCTCGTTTCGCTTCGCGTCGCGTCCGAGCGCGCGGCGCTCGAGAATGTCGAAACCAGGATCGTCCTCGCACAGCGCGACCTGCGCGTCTTGCAGACCGAGATCGGAACGCGCGGACGCCTTTCGCAGCTCGAGCGGTGGAACGCCGGCGCCTTCTCGATGAACGCCCCGGCCGCCAACCAGCTTCTCGGCGGCAGCTTCGAGCTCGCCAAGCTCACCCGGCCCGAGAAGCAGGTCGATTTCAAGGCGCCGATCGTGCTGGCCTCTGCGCCCGCGCCGGCTCCGCAGAGGGCACCGATCGGGCAGCCTGAGACGGACGACGCGGGTGCGCCGGTCGCAATCCCGATGCCCGGTGGAATGCTTCATGAGGCAAGCCTCAAGACCGAGACGCGCGAGGTCCCGGCAAGAACGGTCGCTGCTCTTCCCGAGCCGGCCGGGATGAAGTCTGCAGACAAGCCGGTTACGGCGGCGAAGCCGGCTCGAATCAAGTCTGCGGATATGCCGGGCCTCGCGGCCGCCCAATCCAGGCCGGCGAAAGCCGCTCCGACCACCATCGCCGGAGCGTCGAAGACCGCGCCGAAGAAATCCGTGGATAAGCCCGTACTTGGCGCGGCGAAGCCGATGACAAAGCGGGTTCAGCTTGCGAAGACCGATCCGCTTGCACCGCTTCCGGACAAGCATTCTGGCAGACCCAAGGACGCACCTACCGGCCGATGAACGCTCCGCAGCCCGCTCTCGTCGCGCCCCGGCCCGAGCGGCTCCGACTTGTCGGCCAGCGGCGGCAAATGCTTGCCGTCATGCACCAGCGGCTGATGTTCGGCATGGTCCTTTATGCGGGGCTGATCGCGCTGATCGCCCTTCGGATCCTGTATCTCGCCGCATTCGGTGACCATGCCGGCCGCAAGGAAGGACTGACGGCGCTCATCCCGGACCGCGGCGACATTCTCGACCGCGACGGCGAGCCGCTGGCGCGGACCATCGACGCCTGGACCATCGCCGTCCATCCCGGAAAGGTCATCGGCGACAAGCTCGCGCTGGCGCAGAAGCTCGCGCAGCTGATGCCGGAGCAGACCAGCGAGCAATATTTCGCGCTGCTGCGCTCGAACAAGCCCTTCATCTATCTGCGCCGGCGCGCCTCGCCTGAGCTGGTCGAAGCGGTGAACGCCATCGGCGAGCCCGGAGTCGCGATCGAACGCGAGCCCGACCGGCTCTATCCGCAGACCTCGCTCGCGGCGCACACGCTCGGCTTCACCGGTATCGACGGGCACGGCGGAGCGGGGGTCGAGCGCGCCTTCGACACCTATCTTTCCGACCCTCGCACCCGCGGCAGTCCGCTGGTCCTGTCGATCTCCAGCAAGGTGCAGCAGGCGCTCGAGGCCGAGCTTGGCGACGCCAAGGAGCATTTCTCGGCAATCGGCGCCGCCGGCGTCGTCATGGACGTCCACACGGGCGAAATCCTGGCGATGACCTCGCTTCCGGCGTTCAATCCGAACGCGCCGGGGCAGGCGACGCCCGACCAGATGTTCAACCGGGCCACGCTCGGCGTGTTCGAGCTCGGGTCGACCTTCAAGCCCTTCACCCTGGCGATGGCAATGGATTCGGGCGTCGTTTCGGGCCCTTCGCAAATCATGAACTGCCCGCAAGTGCTCCCGGCCTACGGTCACCTCGTCCACGACACCCATCCGTTCGGGCGCCAATGCTCGATCGCCGAAGTCATGATGGAGAGCTCCAACATCGGCATGGCGCAGATCGCTGACAAGCTCGGCACCGCCCGGCAGAAGGCTTGGCTCAAGAAGATGGGATTCCTCGACAAGGCCGAGGTCGAGCTGAAGGAAAAGGGCCGGCCGCTGACTCCGGGCTCGCGCTGGGGGCCGTTCGAAACCATGACCATCGGCTTTGGTCAGGGCATTGCCGTCGCCCCGCTGCAGCTGGCGATGGGCTATGCGACCCTGTTCGACGGCGGAATCTATCATCCACCGACGGTGCTGAAGATCGGGCCCGACCATCCGCTGCCGCCGGGACGCCGCGTGTTCACTGCCGACACGAGCTATCGCATGCGCTCGCTCCTTCGCCTGGTCGTCATGAAAGGCACCGGCAAGAAGGCGGACGCTCCGGGCTATCGCATCGGCGGCAAGACCGGCACCGCGCAGAAGATCATCAACGGCCGATACAGCCAGTCCATCAACCTCACGAGCTTCGCCGGTGTGTTCCCGATGGACGACCCGCGCTATGTGATCGTGGTGATGCTCGACGAGCCCAAGGCGACCAAGGAGACCTACGGTTTCACGACCGCCGGATGGAACGTCGCGCCGGTGGTGAGCCGGACCGTCAGCAGAATCGCGCCGATGCTCGGCGTCGCTCCGGACATGAATCGCGAACCGAACATGTCCGAGGTGCTGCCGTACGTCCAGGAAGCCAAGAAGCCAGAATCAAGCAAGGACTGAACGGGTTGAAGCTGCGGGACATCGCCGACGTCGATTCTGATTCCGAAGTCACCGGCTTTGCCATCGACCATCGCAAGGTCGAGCGCGGAAGCGTTTTCGGCGCGTTCCGGGGTGCGGTCTCCAACGGCGAGGATTTCGTGTCCCAGGCAGTCGATCGCGGCGCGGTCGCGGTAGTTGCCCGTCCCGAAGCCGCGGTCGCCAGGGTTCCGCATCTGGCCGACCCGGAGCCGCGTCGTCTGTTCGCCGGGCTCGCTTCCAGATTTTACGCTCCTTACCCCGACACCGTCGTCGCGGTGACCGGGACCAACGGCAAGACGTCGACGGTCGAGATGACCCGGCAGATCTGGCGCATGTCCGGCCACCGTTCGGCTTCGATCGGAACGCTTGGCGTCACGACGTCGGACGACCAGGTCGAGACGGGCCTGACGACGCCCGATATCGTCACCTTCCTCAACAACATGGCCGGCCTGCAGCGGATGGGCATCAGCCATGTCGCCTACGAAGCGTCGAGCCACGGGCTCGACCAGCACCGCTGCGAAGGCGTGCCGCTCGCCGCCGCGGCATTCACGAACTTCAGCCGCGACCATCTCGATTATCACGAGACGATGGAGAGCTATTTCGAGGCCAAGATGCGGCTGTTCGATGAGTTGCTGGAGCCCGGAAAGCCCTCGGTGATCTGGACCGACGATCCCAAGTCCGAAGAGGTGATCGATCGCTCGGCGAGCCGCGGGCACAAGGTGCTGACGGTGGGCCGCGGCGGCGACACGATCCGGCTGGTCGACCAGTCGGCGACGCCGCTCGGCCAGTCGCTGCTGCTCGAGCATGAGGATCGCAGCCTCAAGCTCTCGCTTCCGCTGATCGGCGCTTACCAGGCCGCGAACGTCCTGGTTGCCGCGGGACTGGCGATGGCTACGGGTATCGGCTTCGACAAGGCCTTCTCGGCGATGCAGCGCGTGGCGCCGGTGCGCGGGCGGCTGGAGCGCGCGGTGATCAGCCGCGACGGCGTTCCGGTCTATGTCGATTATGCCCACACGCCCGATGCCCTGGAGGCGGCCATTGCGGCGCTTCGCCCGCATGTCGACGGCCGCTTGATCACGGTGTTCGGAGCGGGAGGTGATCGAGATCAAGGCAAGAGGCCCGAAATGGGCGCAGTGGCGAGCCGGCTGTCTGACGTGGTGATCGTGACGGACGATAATCCTAGGAGCGAGGACCCGGCCATCATCCGCTCGGCGATCATGGCCGCCGCGCCCTCCGCGACCGAAGTGCCCGGCCGCCGCGAAGCCATCGCGGAAGCCATCCGAATCGCTCGCGCAGGCGACATCATCCTTCTCGCCGGCAAGGGTCACGAGACCGGTCAGATCATCGGCGACCGGGTGCTTCCGTTCGACGATGCGCTGGTCGCGCGGGAGTGTGCGGCGTGAGCGTGCTCTGGACCTCCGACGAGATCGCCGCCGCAACTGGCGGAACGGCGAGCCAGCCGTTCGAGGTCACCGGAGTCACTTTCGACAGCCGGGAGGTCGGACCGGGCGACCTGTTCGTCGCCATGCCGGGCACTGTCCACGACGGTCACAAGTTCGTCGATGCCGCTTTCGGAGCGGGCGCTGCGGGAGCGATCGTCTCGCAGCCGATCGAGGGTCCGCACGTGCTCGTCGAGGACGTGTTCGCCGCGCTCCAGGCGCTGGGCCGTGCTTCGCGCGAGCGCAGCAGGGCGACGATCCTTGGAGTCACCGGTTCGGTTGGCAAGACGAGCACGAAGGAAGCGCTCTACGCCGCGCTCGAGCGCAACCGGCCGGGCAAGGTTCACCGCTCCGTGAAGAGCTACAACAATCACACCGGCGTTCCGCTGAGCCTCGCGCGGATGCCGCGCGACGCCGAGTTCGCGGTGCTCGAGATGGGCATGAACCGTGCCGGGGAGATCCGCGCGCTGGCGAAGCAGGTACGGCCAAACGTCGCGGTGATCACGGCCATCGCCCCTGCGCATATCGAGAATCTCGGCTCCGAGGAGGCGATTGCCGACGCCAAGGCCGAGATTTTCGATGGGCTCGAGCCCGACGGCGTCGCCATCGTGCCCAACGACACGCCGCACCGCGGCCGCCTGGTCAAGGCCGCGCGGCGTAGAGCCGACCGGATCATCACCTTCGGAAGCGGCGATGCCGACATCCACGCGATCCATGCCGTTAGTGCCGATGGCGGCGGCAGCCTGATCAGCGCGGCTTTGTTGGAGCGTGAACTGACCTTCACCATCTCCCAGCGCGGAGAGCATTGGGTGTCGAATGCGCTCGCCGTGCTGGCGGCGGTCGAGGCGGTGGGCGAGGACGTCGCCGTCGCGGCGCTGGCGCTGGCCGACCTCGGCGGCCTCAAGGGCCGCGGGGAGCGCCACATGCTCGAGGCGGACGGCGGCGAGATCCTGCTGATCGATGAAAGCTACAACGCCAATCCCGCGTCGATGGTGGCGACCCTCAAAAGCCTCGGCGCCGAACGCGACGTGGCGCGGCGGGTCGCGGTCCTCGGTCCGATGCGTGAGCTCGGCGAACATAGCGGCGCTCTCCACGCCGGTCTCGCACCTGCCATCCGCGATGCGCATGTCGACCGCCTCATCCTCATCGGCGACGAGATGCGCCCGCTCGCCGAAGAGGTGGGGGGCATGATCTCGTACGAGCTCGTCGCCGACGTCGATGAAGCGACCGACACGCTGATGCACATGGTGAAGCCGGGCGATGCCGTGCTTGTGAAAGCCTCCAACTCGGTCGGCCTTGCAAAGCTCGTGGAACGCATGGTGAAGGGGATGCCATGCTCTACGTGATCGCCGACCAGCTCGGCTTCCCCGGCATCCTCAACCTTATCCGCTACATCAGCTTCCGCGCGGGCGCGGCGAGCGCGACGGCGCTCCTGATCGGCCTCCTCCTCGGGCCGAAATTCATCAGTTGGCTCCGCGCCAAGCAGGGCAAGGGCCAGCCGATCCGCGCCGACGGTCCGCAGAGCCACCTCGCCAAGCGGGGCACGCCGACGATGGGCGGCCTGCTGATCCTGATCTCGGTGTCGATCTCGGTCCTTCTGTGGATGAACCTCACCAACATCTACGTCTGGGCGTGCCTGCTGGTGACCGCGGGCTTCGGGCTGATCGGCTGGCTCGACGATTACGACAAGGTGAGGAAGGCGCATCACGCGGGGCTGTCGGGCAAGACCCGCCTCGCGCTCGAGTTCCTGATCGCCGGCTTCGCGACGTGGTTGATGGTGCGCACGGGGGGAAGCGCGCTTCACCTGCCGTTCGTCAAGGAAACGGTGGCCGATCTTGGCTGGTTCTACATCGTCTTCGGAGCGTTCGTGATCGTCGCGTTCGGCAATGCGGTGAATTTGACCGACGGGCTCGACGGGCTCGCGACCATGCCGGTCGTCATCGCCTGCATCGCGTTCCTTCTGATCTCCTACCTCGTCGGCAACGTGAAGTTCGCCAATTATCTCGGAATCCCGCACGTGCCGGGCGTCGGCGACCTGACCGTCCTGCTGCTCGCGATCGTCGGCGCCTGCCTCGCCTTCCTATGGTTCAACGCGCCGCCGGCAGCGGTCTTCATGGGCGATACGGGAAGCCTCGCGCTCGGCGGAGCGCTCGGAGCGATCTCGGTCGCGACGCACCACGAGTTCGTGCTCGCCATCGTCGGCGGCGTGTTCGTGGTCGAGGCTTTGAGCGTCGTCATCCAGGTCGCGGTCTACAAGCGTACAGGAAAACGCGTCTTCCTGATGGCGCCGATCCACCACCATTTCGAGCATCTCGGCTGGTCCGAACCGACAGTGGTGATCCGCTTCTGGATCATCAGCTTCGTGCTCGCGTTGGCGGGTCTCGCGACCCTGAAGCTGCGGTGACAGCCAAGCTGGCATCGCACCCCCGCGCAGGCAGGGGTCCAGTCAAAGCAAGCTTCCTGGGCCCCGGCCTTTTCCGAACAGGTCTTTCGTGATCACCGCCAAGGCCTTCGCGGGCAAGCATTACGCAGTTTATGGTTTGGCGCGGTCGGGGATTGCAACGGTTGAGGCGCTGTTGGCGAGCGGCGCCGACGTCACCGCGTGGGACGCGAAGGAAGAGGCGAGGGCGAAGGCGCCCGCCGGGACGCAGGTCGAAAATCTAGACGAAGCGGATCTTAACCAATTCGACTCCCTCGTCGTTACGCCTGGCCTGCCGCTCAATCGCCATCCCATCGCGCAACGCGCCCGCGACGCCGGCGTCGAGATCATCGGCGACATCGAGCTCTTCGCCCGCGCCCGGCCCGAGCTTCCGCCGCACAAGGTGGTCGGCATCACCGGCACCAACGGCAAGTCGACAACCACCGCGCTCGTCCACCACATCCTCAAGACGGCGGGTGTGCCAACCGAGATGGGCGGCAACATCGGCCTGCCGATCCTCGCCCAGGACCCGCTGCCCGAAGGCGGCGTCTATGTGCTGGAACTGTCGAGCTACCAGATCGACCTGACGCAGAGCCTCGATTGCGACGTCGCGGTGCTGCTTAACATCACGCCCGACCACCTCGACCGCTACGAGAGTTTCGAAGCCTATGCGGCATCGAAACTCCGCCTTTTCGAGATGGGGCCTCGCGGCGCGGTGATTCCTAGACCGCTAGTCCGACGGTTCCATCCGTTCCGTCGCAGGGAGGACATTCCACATGACTTCCTTGCTCCCGACGACATTCCTCTGACCAGTCAGGACGTCGGGACCGCGCTACAAGGTCCGCATAATGTAGAGAATGCGGCGGCGGCGATGGCAGCGTGTGAGTTGCTGGACCTAGACGACGACCAAATTTTCGAAGCTTTTGCTACCTACCCAGGCCTCCCTCACCGCATGGAGCGAGTGCGCGAAAAGGACGGCGTCCTGTTCGTCAACGACAGCAAGGCGACCAATCCGACCGCGACGGCGCCCGCGCTCGCGGCCTTCGAGCGCATCCGCTGGATCTGCGGCGGGCAGGCGAAGACCGACAATCTCGACGAATGCGCCCCGCATTTCGGGCATGTCCGTTCAGCCTACACGATCGGCGAGGCTGGCGAATTGTTCGCGCGGCTCTTGTCGCCGCACATGTCTGTGAAAAACTGTGGAAAACTGGACGAGGCAGTGCGTCAGGCCGCTGCGGACGCGGAAGCCGGTGATACGGTGCTCCTGTCCCCGGCCTGCGCGAGCTTCGACCAGTTTCGCGATTTCGAGGACCGGGGGGACCAGTTCCGGCGACTGGTGGAGGGATTATGATCAAGGGCATCTCGGGCCAGATCAAGGCCAAGGCCGCGCTGATGGACCCGAACCATTACGGCCGGTCCGACACGAGCGCGATCGGCCGCTGGTTCTGGGAGATCGACAAGGTGCTCCTGCTCCTCGTCACCGTCCTCATCGCGATCGGCCTGATCGCCGTCGCCGCGGCATCTCCGGCCGCGGCGGACCGCTATTCGGGCGGCAACGTCCGCTTCAACGAGCTCTATTATTTCTGGCGCCAGCTCGCGTGGATCGCGATCGGGATTCCGGTGATGATCGGCATTTCGATGATGCCGAGGGAGCGGGCGCGGCGGCTTTCTCTGTTCGGCGCTGCCTTCTTCTTCGTCCTGCTGATCTTCGTTCCCCTGATCGGACCCGAGCATAATGGCGCGAGGCGGTGGGTCGAGTTCGGGGTCGGGCAGGTCCAGCCGTCGGAGTTCCTGAAGCCGTTCTTCGTCGTCTCGATGGCATGGCTGCTTAGCCTCAAGGAAGCCGACAAATCGCTTCCGGTCTATCCGATTTCCGCCTTGGTCGTCGGTGGGATCGCGTTCCTGCTGATGAAGCAGCCGGACTTCGGGAGCACGATCATCTTCTGCACGGTGTGGCTGGCGATGCTCGCCCTCGCCGGGATCAACATGCGGATCCTTATCGGGCTGGGCGTCGCGGGCATCGTCGGCGTGATCCTCGCCTACTTCTTCTATGACGTCGCGACGCAGCGGATCGACGAATTCCTGTTCGGCACGGGAGACAATTTCCAGGTCGAGAATGCGATGCGGACGCTGACCGCCGGCGGCCTGTTCGGGATGGGACCCGGCGGCGGAACGCGAAAGTTCGGCCTGCCGGAGCCGCACACCGACTACATCTTCTCGGTTGTCGGCGAGGAATTCGGACTCATCGCCTGCCTCGGCATTGCCTTGCTCTATCTCGGGATCGTTGCGCGGGTGCTGATCAAGCTGCTCGACGAGGAATCGCCCTTCGCGATCCTCGCCGCCGCGGGTCTCGTCATCGAGTTCGGGCTGCAGGCGATGATCAACATGATGGTCAACGTCCAGCTCGCGCCGTCCAAGGGCATGACGTTGCCCTTCATCAGCTATGGCGGATCGTCGATGCTTGCGCTGTCGATCGGCATGGGCTTGCTTCTCGCCTTCACGCGCCGGAACCCTTATCTCACGCGTTCGCCATACGTCGTGAAATGGAGCGGGGAATCGCTACCGGCATGAACTTCGTCCTCGCCGCCGGCGGAACCGGCGGGCACATGATCCCGGCGCATGCGCTGGCCGCGGAGCTCAAAGCTCGCGGTCACGGCGTGCTGCTGATCACCGACGAGCGCGGCTCGCGCTTTCCCGGCCTGTTCGAGGACGTGCCCGTGCACATCCTGCCTGCAGGCCGGCTCGGCGGCGGACCGATCGGAATGCTGAGGGCGCTCGGCGCAGTAGTGAAGGGCAGGGGCGAAGCGAAGCGGCTTTACCGCGAGCACACCCCCGACGCGGTCGTCGGCTTCGGCGGCTATCCCGCCTTTCCGTCGCTCCTTGCGGCCAGCTCCATGAACATCCCGACCGTGCTTCACGAGCAGAATGCGGTGCTCGGGCGGGTCAATCGACTGCTGGCCGGAGAGGCCGAGGCGATCGGAACCGCTTACGACCAGGTCGACCGCCTTAAGCCGACGCTCGCCGACAAGGTCGTCCTGATCGGCAATCCGGTGCGCGCCGAGATCGCGAAGCTCGGCGAGCTTCCGTTCCCGCCGTTCGACGAGGTTGCGCCGCTGAAGATCCTCGTGACCGGCGGAAGCCAGGGCGCAAGCATCCTCAGCAATATCGTCCCCGCGGGGCTCGGGATGCTGGCGCCGTCGCTTCGGCGGCGGCTGCAGGTCGTCCAGCAGTGCCGGCCCGAGGACATCGAGCGGGTGCGAGCGCAATATGCCGAGCTCGGGATTCCGGCCGAACTCATCACCTACATCGAGGACATGCCGGAGAAGATCGCCGACGCGCATCTGATCGTCGGGCGCGCGGGGGCTTCGACGGTGGCGGAGCTCAGCGCAGCCGGTCGCCCCGCGATCCTCATTCCGTTCGCGGCCGCGACCGACGATCACCAGACCGCCAACGCGCGCGAGATGGTGAAGGCCGGGGGCGCCCGGGCGATCCAGGAGCCGGACTTTACCCCGGACGTGCTTGCGCGTCAGATCGAGGCTCTCGCGATGGACCCGGTCGCACTCGCCAATGCCGCGGCGCGCGCGCTTTCGGTCGGACGTCCGCATGCGGCGCGCGATCTCGCCGATCTCGTCGAGCGCGTCGGCAACAGGCTGTCGCCGATCGCGGTCGGCCCCGCACTGACGCCGCGGGTCCGCACGGCGCCGGTCAACGGTGTGCCGGCATGATGAAGGCGAGTCTTTCGTTGGGACGCCTTTAATGATGAAGGCTTTGGGGACCGACATCGGGACGATCCACTTCGTCGGGATCGGCGGGATCGGAATGTCCGGGATCGCCGAGGTGATGCATCGGCTCGGCTACAAGGTGCAGGGTTCCGACGCTTCCGACAGCTATGTCGTCGAGAAGCTGCGCAAGGAAGGCATTCCCGTCAGCGTCGGCCATTCGCCGGACAATCTCGGCGATGCAGCGGTCGTCGTCTGCTCGACCGCGATCAAGGACAATAATCCGGAGATCCAGGCGGCCGCCGAGCGGCGCCTTCCCCGCGTGCGCCGGGCCGAAATGCTCGCCGAGCTGATGCGGATGCAGAAGACGGTCGCGGTCGCCGGAACGCACGGCAAGACGACGACCACGTCGATGGTCGCCGCGCTGCTCGATGGAGGCGGGCTCGATCCGACTGTGATCAACGGCGGGATCATCAACCGCTACGGCTCGAACGCGCGGCTCGGCAAAAGCGACTGGTGGGTGATCGAAGCGGACGAGAGCGACGGCAGCTTCCTCCGCCTCGACGGGACCATCGCCGTCGTCACCAACATCGATCCCGAGCATCTCGAACATTACGGCAGCTTCGAGCGGGTCAAGGACGCCTTCGTCGAGTTCGTCGAGAACGTGCCGTTCTACGGGCTCGCCGTCCTCTGCGTCGATCATCCCGAGGTGCAGAACATCATCGGCCGCATCCGTGATCGGCGCATGGTCACCTATGGTTTTTCCGCGCTCGCCGACGTGCGCGCCGACAATGTGACTCCGGTGCCGGGAGGTACGAAGTTCGACGCCTTGATCCTCGACAAGGATGGCGAGCGCCGGCCGCTTGCGATGCACGTTCCGATCCCTGGACGGCACAATGTCCAGAATGCACTGGCGGCGATCGCAGTCGCGATTGAGCTTGGCATTTCCGATGAGGCAATAGTTGCGGGGTTCGAACGTTTCGAAGGAGTGAAGCGGCGCTTCTCCAAGGTCGGGGAGGTCGATGGAGCGATCGTCATCGACGATTACGCTCATCACCCGACCGAAATCCGCGCAGTTCTCTCAGCGGCGCGGGAAGGGGCTGAAGGCCGGGTGATCGCGGTCATGCAGCCGCATCGCTTCACGCGCCTGCAGTCGTTGATGGATGAGTTCCAGAACTGCTTCAACGACGCCGACGTCGTGTTCGTCGCGCCGGTCTATCCCGCCGGCGAGGATCCGATCGAGGGCGTGGATTCGAATGCCCTCGTGGAGGGCCTGCGCGCGCACGGCCACCGAATGGTCAGCGCGACCCCCGATCTCGCGGACCTGTCGCGGAACCTGCGCGATCTCGCCGCCGAGGGCGACATGATCATCTGCATGGGCGCGGGCGACATCACCAAATGGGCTGGCGCGCTCGCCGCGAGCATTGGCGAATCGAGGGCGAAGAAATGAGCGCCGTCGCGACCATGCCGCAGGTGAGGGGCCGGCTGACGCCGAACGCCCCGCTCGCGCCATTGGTCTGGTTCAAGAGCGGCGGCAGCGCCGAGTGGCTGTTCGAGCCCAGGGACGAGGACGACCTGGTCCAGTTCCTCCGCGAGCTCGATCCAGAAATGCCCATCATGGCCCTCGGGCTCGGATCGAACCTGATTGTCCGCGACGGCGGCGTTCCGGGCGTCGTCGTTCGCCTGGGCAAGCCGTTCGCCAAGATCGAGCAGGTGGACGCGATGACGCTCCGCTGCGGCGGCGGAGCCAGCGGCATCCTCGTCTCGTCGACCGCGAGGGACCACGGCATTGCAGGTCTGGAGTTCCTTCGTGGCATCCCGGGCACCGTCGGCGGGTTTGTCCGGATGAACGGCGGCGCCTATGGCCGCGAGGTCAGCGACATCCTCGCCAGCGCCCGGGTCGCGATGCGTTCGGGCGAAGTGGTCGAATGGCCGCTCGAAAAGCTGGGCTACACCTACCGCCACAGCGAAGTGCCGGCGGGCGCGGTCGTCATCGAAGCCATCTTCCGCGGAGCGCCGGGCGACCCGGAGGCAATCGGCGCGGAGATGGACGCCATCGCCCGCGCCCGCGAGGAATCGCAGCCGCTTCGAAGCCGCACCGGCGGATCGACCTTCAAGAATCCGCCGGGTCACAAGGCCTGGGCGCTGATCGACGCGGCTGGCTGCCGCGGGCTTACGATCGGCGGGGCCCAAGTCTCGGAAAAGCATTGCAATTTCCTCCTCAACCTCGGTAGCGCTTCAAGTGCGGAGATCGAGGCGCTGGGCGAGGAAGTCCGCCGCCGGGTCGAGGCGAAAAGCCACGTCACCCTCGAATGGGAAATCCAGCGGGTCGGGAGGGAAGCTTGAATTCCACGTTCGTCACTCCCGCGAAAGCGGGGGCCCAGCAAAATAGAAGGGACTGGGTTCCCGCTTTCGCGGGAATGACGATCATCGGGTGCCGGAATGGATAAGTCGATCCATGTCGTCGTCCTCATGGGCGGCTGGTCGAAAGAGCGCGAGGTGTCGCTGACGAGCGGCGCCGGGATCGCGGCGGCGCTGCGCGAGCGCGGCTGGTCGAAGGTCACCGAGCTCGACATGGACCGCGACGTCGCCCGCAGCCTGGCGGACCTTAAGCCGGACGTGGTGTTCAACGCGCTTCACGGCACCCCCGGCGAGGACGGGACGGTCCAGGGCATGATGGACCTGATGGGCCTGCGCTACACCCACAGTGGCCTCGAGACCTCGGTCATCGCCATCGACAAGGAGCTGACCAAGATGGTCCTCGTACCGCACGGCATCCGCATGCCGGCGGGCAAGGTCATCGAAAGCGAGACTGTCTATTCCGAGGACCCGATGGCGCGGCCCTATGTGCTGAAGCCGATCAACGAAGGCTCGTCGGTTGGAGTCGCCATCGTCACAGCCGACGGCAATTACGGCAATCCGATCGGAAGAGACGTCCCGGGCCCATGGCACGAATTCGACCAGCTTCTCGCTGAGCCCTTCATCAAGGGGCGCGAGCTGACCGTCGCGGTGCTGAACGACGAACCGCTCGCCGTCACCGAGCTCAAGATCGACAGCGGCTTCTACGATTACGAGCACAAATATACCGACGGCCGGACCGTTCACGTCTGCCCAGCCGAGGTTCCTGACGACATCGCACGGTCGATGATGGAGATGGCGGCGAAGGCGCACCGATTGCTCGGGTGCAAAGGCGCGTCCCGCTCGGACTTCCGGTGGGACGATGAGCAGGGCGAGGCCGGCCTCTACCTGCTCGAAGTGAATACCCAGCCCGGAATGACTCCGCTTAGCCTCGTTCCCGAACAGGCGAAGATGAAGGGCATCGCCTATGGCGAGCTCGTCGAGCGGCTGATCGAGGAGGCGCTTCAGTGACCGCCGCCCATGTCCGCCGCGGCGCCGGCGGCCGCTCGAAGACCCGCAAGAGCTCGAAGGTTGCCGTTCCCAGGAAGATCGCCAAACGGCTGCCGATGGACCAGGCGCGCGCCAACAAGGTCGCGGGCCTCGTGTTCGGTGCCTTGATGCTCGCCGTTGCCTTCGTCGTGCTCCTGGCCCTCGACATCCCTGCCAAGGCTGAGCGGTTCGCGGCAACCGCCGTGGGCCATGCGGGCTTCACCGTCAGCGGCTATCAGATCGTCGGCCTGGCGCACATGAACCGAAGCGTGGTCGACGAGGTCGTCACCGACGAGCTTCGCCGCGCCGCCGACGAAGCCGGCAGTGACAAGGCTCCACAGGCGTTGATCGATGCCGGCTCCATCCGTAACCGCCTCCTTCGCTTCGGGTGGGTCAAGGACGCCCGGGTGCTCCGCCGACTGCCCGACACGCTCGTCATCGATATCGTCGAGCGCAGGCCCGCGGCGCTGTGGCAAAGCCAGGGCCAGCTCGCGCTTATCGATTCCGAAGGTGTGGTGCTCGATCGCGTTCCGGTCGATCGAATGCCCGACCTGCCGCTGCTGATCGGAGCGGGCGCCAATTCGCAGGAGGAGGAGCTGTCGAGCCTCATGGCCGACGTCCCGACTCTGAAGCCGCAGCTCGCATCCGCGACCTGGGTCGGCGGTCGCCGCTGGGACCTGAACTTCCAGTCGGGCGAGACGGTCGCCTTGCCCGAGGGCTATCAGGCGGCCCACGCCGCGCTCGACAAGTTTGCGCGCGCCGACAAGCAGAACGGCCTACTTGGCCGCGGCATGGTGCGCTTCGATCTGCGGGTGCCCGGCAAGATGATCGTCCGCCTGCCGCACCCGCTGGAGCCGGCCAAGCCGGCCCCGCCGCAGGAGGGCTGATGGCCCAGCCCGTCCAGCAGGACCTGATCGCGGCGCTCGACATCGGCTCGTCCAAGGTGAGCGCGATGATCGCCCGGCTCGACGAGGACGGCCGCCCGACCGTGCTCGGCACCGGCCAGCGCGAAAGCCGCGGCGTGAAGCGCGGCTACATCACCGACATGGGCGCGAGCGAGTTTGCAGTGCGCGAAGCCGTCGAGCTCGCCGAGCGGATGTCGGGCGTGACGGTCGAGGATGTATGGGCGGGTTATGGTGCGCCCGGGCTGGTCAGCGACATTGCCAATGTCGAGGTCGAGCTTGGCGGCCATGCGGTCGAGCAGGCCGACGTCGACGAGCTGCTGGACGCAGGCAAGCGGGCGATCGACCGCAACGGCCAGGTCGTTCTTCACGCCCACCCGGCGCTCTACACGATCGACCGGGCTCAGGGGGTGCAGCAGCCGATCGGGCTCCATGCCAGCCGCCTCGGCGTCGACATTCACGTCATCGCCGCCGATCCCTCGCCCTTGAGAAACATCGATACGGTGATCCGCCAGGCGCACCTCGGAGTGAAGGCGATCGTCGCTTCGCCCGTCGCCGCGGCACTCGCCTGCCTCAGCGATGAGGAGCGCGAGCTCGGCGTTGCCTTGGTGGAAATGGGCGCGGAGGTGACGAACGTCTCGGTCCACTATGGCGGGATGCTCGTCGGACTGCGTTCGATCCAGCTCGGAGCGAAGGACATCACCAACGACATCGCCTGTGCGTTCGCCGTTCAGCGCCGCGACGCCGAGCGGCTGAAATGCTTCTACGGCTCGGCGATGACCAGCCCGCGCGACAATCACGAGATGATCGAGGCGACGCAGATCGGCACCGAGCAGGGTGCCGAGCCGATGAAGATCACCCGCGCCCAATTGATGATGGTCATCCGCCAGCGCATCGAAGAGCTGACCAACGAGGTCGAGGCGTCGCTGAAAGCGCTCGGCTTCACGGGCCCCGTTGGCCGCCAGGTCGTGCTCACCGGCGGAGGCGCGGAGCTCAAGAACGTCGCCGATTACATGCAGGGCATCCTCGGCCGCGCAGTCCGCGTCGGGCGCCCGAAGCAGATTACCGGCCTTCCCGATGCGCACAGCGGCCCCGGTTTCTCGACCCTGGTCGGACTGGCATTGCTCGCCGCCAGGGGCCGCGGCGATATCCGCGACATCGGGCCCATCGCCCGGGCCCGCCCGCCCAAGGGAATGATGGGACGGTTCATTGCCGCGATGAAGGGCGGTTATTAGCTTTTCGGAACAGGGGGAGCGGCATGGCGACAGCAGCAGTCGGGCGGACCAGCCGTTTGGCATCGACGCTCGTGTTCCTGCTGGGAGCGGCCGTCTTCCTCAACTATGTCGACCGCGGCGCGATCGGGATCGCGGCGCCACTGATGAAATCTCAGCTCGGCTTGTCCGAGGAAGCCTATGGCCTCGCTTTCTCGGCCTTCTTCTGGATCTATGCGCCCGTCCAGTTCTTCGCCGGTTGGCTGTGCGACCGCTTCTCCGTCTACAAGCTGATGGCCGCCGGCATTCTCCTGTGGGCAGCGAGCACGTTGCTCATGGGCCTGGCCGGCGGCTTCACGTCGCTGCTCGTCCTTCGAATCATGCTCGGAGTGGGCGAGAGCATCTCCTTCCCCGGAAGCTCCAAGATCATCGCGCGGCACGTACCGCCGGAACGGCGAGGTCTCGCCAACGCGGCAGTCGCAGCGGGGATCGCGCTTGGCCCTGCGGCGGGAACGCTGGCAGGCGGACTGATTCTCGGCCACTGGGGCTGGCGCGCGATCTTCGTCGCGTTCGGATTGGTGACCCTGCTCTGGTTGCTGCCGTGGGCCGAGGCGGTCCGGGGGCTTCCAGCCACCGACCATGACGACAAGACCGCGCGGGTTCCACTACGCAAACTTCTCCGGAAATGGCCGCTCTGGTCGATGTCGATCGTCCACTCGCTCGGCAACTACTGTTTCTACTTCCTCCTTGCGTGGCTGCCTCTCTTCCTGACGAAGGCGCGTGGTTTCTCGATCAGCGAAATGACCTTCCTCGCGACGCTCGGTTACGCGGTCCAGGGTGTGTGCGCGCTCAGTTACGGCCATTTCTCGGACTGGTGGACGCGCTCGGGCCGCTCGGAGGCCGTGTGCCGCCGCTGGATGATGGTCGCGAGCCAGACGCTGGCCGCCGTGGCGATCCTCGGGCTTGCCTATGCGCACACCGCATTGGTCATCGGTATCCTGCTTTGCCTAGCCGGCGCGGCATCGGCTTCATTGTCGCTCAACCTCTACGCGATCGCGCAGATGTTTGCGGGTCCGCGCGCGTCGGGCACCTGGGTCGGCGTGCAGAATGCCATCGGCAACCTATCCGGCATCGTCGGCCCGATCGTCACCGGAATCGTCGTGCAGCGCGCCGGCTACAACAGCGCATTCGTCCTCACCGCCGCCATCGCGGCCTTTGGCGCGGCCTGGTGGGCGTGGGGCGTGCCGACGATTCGGCAGGTCGAGCTGGATTGATCCACGTCAAGGACGCTGGATAGCGCGGCCCACGGCCGTTATCATCCACGCCATGCTGACCGAAGACCTGCTTCAGGACGCACGCGGAATCGCCGATCGGATCACCGCGCTCCGCCGCGCCATCCATGCCGAGCCCGAGCTTGGATTGCAGACGCCCAAGACGCTCGCAAAGGTCCGCGCCGAACTTGCCGACCTGCCGCTCGAATGGCGCGAGGGATCGTCATGCACGGGAGCGGTCGCGGTCCTGAATGCGGGCAAGGAAGGCCGAAGCGTTCTGCTCCGTGGCGACATGGATGCGCTGCCGATGGAGGAGCATACCGGCCTGCCGTTCGCCTCCACCGTGTCCGGCCGGATGCACGCCTGCGGACATGACACGCACACGGCGATGCTCGCCGGGGCTTCCCGAATCCTTTCTGCGCGCGCGGACTCGCTGCCCGGAGAGGTGCGCTTCATGTTCCAGCCGGGCGAGGAGGGCTATCACGGCGCGCGGTTCATGCTCGACGACGGGCTTCTCGACCCGCTGCCGGAGGCCGCCTTCGCGCTCCACATCATGCCCAATGCGCCGCACGGCACGATCGGCAGCCGCGCCGGCACCCTGCTTGCCTCCGCCGACATGCTGGAGATCGTCGTTGAGGGTCGCGGCGGGCACGCTTCGATGCCGCACGACACGCGCGATCCGGTACCTGTCGCTTGCGAGATCGTGCTTGCGCTCCAGACGATGGTCACTCGGCGTTTCAGCGCGCACGAAGCAATGGTCGTCACGGTGACCCAGCTCGAAGCGGCGAACGCGCACAACGTCATCCCCGAGCGTGCGCTGCTCAAGGGAACGATCCGCACCCTCACGCCCGAACGGCGCAGCGAGGCGTGGAATGCCATTCGCTCGCTGGCGGAGAATATCGCCCAGGCGCACGAGTGCGACGCCGACGTGACCATCACGCAAGGTTTTCCGCCGACGGTCAACGACGCCCGTGCGGTTGCGCTCGCGGAAGCGGTGGCGACGTCCTTGCCGCACGGCGAGTATCGCAACCTCGCCGCGCCGATCATGGGCGCGGAGGATTTCTCCTACGTCCTCGAGAAGGTGCCGGGCGCGATGGCCTTCCTCGGGGTCGCAGAGTCCGGAGCGGATTGGCAGCACTGCTGTGCCATCCACTCCAGCCATATGATGGTCGACGAAACGGTGCTTCCGCGAGGCGCGGCATTCCTTGCCGGTTGCGCGACGAGGTTCCTGGAACGCGGCTGGGATCAAGGCGTGAACGGCAGGGGCTGAGATGGAAAGCGATTCAGTACGCACGATGGGCGACAGCACGCTCGTCGACCTGTGGATCGAAGGGAAGTTCCGGGCGATCAACATCTCGCGCGAGGCAATTGAATCCTATCTTCGGTTGGCGCCGCATGACGCCGCGTCGATGGGAGAAACCGAGCGCCGAGAGTTCGTTCGGACTCACCTCAGCATCGTCGTCAAGGCGGCAACCGCGCTCCTGCACGGCAAGCCGGGTTCGGAAACCATCGCGATCGAGGCCGGACAACTGGGCGGAGATGCCCCGCGGCCGAGCGGTGACCGCCGGAAAGGGGAGCGGCGAAAAGCGAACATCGGCCCACCCGGAGGGATCGAGCGCCGAAAGAGCTGATCATTTACATCAATGTGACTAGACTTGCGGTTAACTCAAAGTAAAACTGCTATCGAGACTCGCCGCCCCGACGCTCAGCTTTGCAGCGAGACGGCGGGTCTCACTGCGTCATGCAACGGCTCGGTGCTCCCCTGTGCCGAGCCGTTTCTGTTTTGCAGCCAAAAAAGTGAGTCTTTCGGGCGACACTGCTCCCCAGTTTTTTCGCCGCCGTTAACTTTTTTCCTTGGCATGCGACTCGCAATGATTCATGGATTCCTCGTGGAGGCTCAACGCGTTGTCGCATTGGGGGGAATTTAAATCATGAGCATCGATTTCATCCGGCCTGAGGTCGACGAGCTTCGCCCGCGGATCAGTGTCATCGGCGTAGGCGGAGCGGGCGGCAACGCCATCGCGAATATGATGCGTGCCGATGTTCAGGGCGTCGACTTCGTCGTCGCCAACACGGACGCGCAGGCGCTGAACAATTCCGAGTCCGACCGCCGGATCCAGCTCGGCCTGAAGATCACCCAGGGACTTGGCGCCGGATCACGGCCGGAAATCGGCCGCGCTGCCGCGGAAGAATCGCTCGAGGAAATCATTCAGTCGCTCGAAGGCGCGCACATGTGCTTCATCGCCGCCGGCATGGGCGGCGGAACGGGGACGGGCGCCGCTCCGGTCATCGCCAAGGCCGCTCGCGACCGCGGGATCCTGACGGTCGGCGTCGTGACCAAGCCGTTCGCGTTCGAGGGTACGCGCCGCTCGCGTTCGGCCGATGCCGGGATCGCCGAGCTTCAGCAGCACGTCGACACGTTGATCGTGATCCCCAACCAGAACCTGTTCCGCCTCGCCAATTCGGAAACGACCTTCAAGCAGGCGTTCGAAATGGCCGACGAGGTCCTCCAGCAAGGCGTCCGCGGAATCACCGACCTGATGGTCATGCCCGGCCTCATCAACCTCGACTTCGCCGACGTCCGCTCGGTGATGAGCGAGATGGGCAAGGCGATGATGGGCACCGGCGAGGCCGACGGCGACAATCGC
>Ga0070659_100000120_pt1 | contig 59172 bp, 57 predicted proteins | sample KBSC23metaG_FD_64666 | JGI IMG/M metagenome (GOLD analysis project Ga0070659, IMG submission 64666) | Corn rhizosphere microbial communities from Kellogg Biological Station, Michigan, USA - KBS C2-3 metaG | ecosystem: Host-associated > Plants > Roots > Rhizosphere > Soil ... | reverse complement strand
CCGATTGTATCATAGCGGGTGGGGTAGAGAGCATGTCGATGATACCGATGGGTGGCTGGAAGATAGTGCCTAACCCAACGGTTTCGGTAACACATCCGGATTGGTACTGGAACATGGGCCTCACCGCCGAAGAAGTAGCGAAGGAATATAAAGTTAGCCGTGCCGACCAGGATGAGTTTTCGTACCAGTCGCACCAAAAAGCCATCAAGGCATTGGCCAACGGCAGCCTGAAACATGGCGTGGTCCCCATCACCGTTAAGGAAACTTACCTGGATGAGAACATGAAGAAAAAGACCCGAGAGTACGTAGTCGATACCGACGAAGGCCCGCGTGCTGATACCAGCATTGAAAAACTGGCTACCCTAAAGCCCGTTTTTATGGCCGATGGTGTGGTAACGGCAGGCAACTCATCGCAAACATCGGACGGTGCGGCATTTGTGCTCATCGTATCCGAAAAGATGCTGAAGGAACTGAACGTAAAACCTATAGCCCGCCTGGTAAGCTATGGCGTAGCCGGTGTGCCGCCAAGGATTATGGGTATTGGCCCGATATACGCCATCCCGAAAGCGCTGGCGCAGGCAGGCTTAAAGCTGGATCAGATAGACCTGTTCGAGTTGAACGAGGCCTTCGCATCACAATCATTAGCGATAGTGCGGGAGTTGGGCATTGATCAAACTAAACTGAATGTAAACGGTGGCGCAATAGCGCTCGGTCACCCATTAGGTTGCACCGGTGCTAAGTTGACCGTGCAGATTTTAAATGAATTAAGAGAAAGAAAACAGAAATACGGCATCGTGACGATGTGCGTAGGAACGGGTCAGGGAGCAGCGGGGGTATTTGAGTTGTTATGAACAAAGAATAAGGAGCAAGGAACAAGGATAAGAGAATGCACAATTTTAGACAGTTAAACATTTGGAAAGATGCGATGAAGTTGGCCAAATCAGTATACGGATATACAGCCAATTTCCCATCAAACGAAAGATATGGTTTAACTTCCCAAATTAACAGGGCCGTTGTATCGGTTGCATCAAATATAGCAGAGGGTTCTTCCCGCAATTCGGATAAAGAATTTATGCATTTTTTGTCTATTGCTATTGGTTCGCTGTTTGAATTAGAAACACAAATAATATTGGCTAACGATTTTGAATTTATAGGTAAAGAAGATACTGAGGTACTTATTGCAGAAATAATTATCCTGCAAAAGATGATAACAAATTTTAGAAAAACTTTGAATAAGGTATAAGGTCTTTACTCCTTGCTCCTTATTCCTTTATCAAAAATACTATGGAAACAGCTGAGAAAAAAGTAATAAAAGGCGGCGAATTTATAATAAAGGAAACATCCTTTGAAGAGATCTTCATCCCTGAGGAATTTGATGAGGAATCGCAAATGATCAAAAAATCATGCGAGGATTTTTTGGCTGCCGAGGTATTGCCTAACCTTGAACGTATTGACGCGCAGGAAGAAGGCCTGATGCCGACCCTGATGGATAAAGCTGGCGAACTGGGTTTGCTGAGTGTATCCATCCCCGAAGAATACGGCGGCTTTGGTAAAAACTTCAATACTTCAATGTTAGTTGCCGATGCTGTTGGCGCGGGCTTTTCATTCGCGGTGGCTTTATCTGCCCATACGGGTATCGGCACTTTGCCTATCCTGTATTATGGTAACGAAGAACAGAAACAAAAATATATACCCAAATTAGGTTCGGGAGAGTGGAAAGCGGCGTACTGCTTAACCGAGCCTAATTCCGGTTCTGATGCCAACTCGGGCAGAACGAAAGCGGTGTTAAGTCCGGATGGAAAACATTATCTCATCACCGGCCAAAAAATGTGGATCACCAACGGTGGTTTTGCCGATGTATTTGTGGTATTCGCCAAGATAGATGACGATGCCAACCTGAGCGCCTTTATTGTAGAGAAAAATTTCGGTGGCATCACCATGAACCCTGAAGAGCATAAGTTAGGTATTAAAGGCTCATCAACCCGCCAGATCTTCTTTAACGATTGCCCCGTACCGGTAGAGAACCTGTTATCCGAAAGGCAGAACGGCTTTAAAATAGCGGTAAATATCCTTAATATAGGCCGCATCAAATTGGGCGCGGCGGCTATCGGTTCGGCGCGTATGGCCCTGAACTATGCCATCAATTACTCGAATGAGCGGGTGCAGTTTAAGCTTCCTATCTCGAAATTCGGTGCGATACGTTATAAGCTGGCCGAAATGGCAACCCGTAACTATGCTTGCCAGAGCGCGGCGTACAGGGCCGGCCAGAATATTGATGATACTTATGATCACCTGGTAGCAGGCGGCATGGATCCGGCGAAAGCCAAACTGAAATCGGTGGAGCAATTTGCTATTGAGTGCGCCATACTGAAAGTTTGGGGATCGGAAATGTTGGATTACACGGTTGACGAAGGCCTGCAGGTTTACGGCGGCATGGGCTACAGCGCCGAGGCGCCTATGGAACGCGCTTACCGCGACAGCCGCATCAACCGGATATTTGAAGGGACTAACGAGATCAACCGCATGCTGATAGTAGACATGCTGTTGAAACGCGCGCTGAAAGGTGAGCTCGACCTGATGACTCCGGCCATGGCCGTGGCGGGTGAGCTGATGGCGATACCCGATTTCGCTGCTGAAGATGACGCGCCCTTTGCTTATGAGAAAAAGCTGTTAAAGAACCTGAAAAAAGCGGGACTGATGATAGCCGGATCGGCGGTGCAAAAGCTGATGGCTACCCTGGGCAAAGAGCAGGAGATACTGATGAACATTGCCGATATTGTAGGTTATGTTTATGTAGCGGAATCGACCGTGCTGCGTACCGAAAAGCTGGTTAAGCAACGCGGCGAAGCAGCCTGCAGCGGCCAGTTGGATATGATGCGCATTTATTTGCACGAAGCCGTTGACCATGTATACATAGCCGGTAAAGAAGCCTTAAACTCGTTTGCCGAAGGCGATGAATTTACTGCCATGATGATGGGTCTGAAACGCTTTACCAAAACACAACCCTATAATATTAAAGACGCACGCCAACGCGTGGCAAAACAGCTGATAGAGGCAAACAAATACTGCTTTTAACAGTTGATAAAGAAATTGTTATTAACTGACCATTAATGATTAATGCAAGGCCGTTATCCATAAGGATAATGGCCTTTTTATGGTTAAAAATGCGTATATTTGTGTCAATGATTGAATGATTTATTGACTGAATGATTGAATAGGAAAGTAGAATAAATTCAAATTACAATACCTGTTTTTACCTGCTTTTTTATTTCAATGATTGAGTGATTGATTTATTGAATGATTGAATGGGAAGAAAGAAATAAATTCAAATTGAAATACCTGTTTTTACCTGTTTTTTCACTGATCGATTGGATGTTTCGCAGCGCGCAAGGCGTAAGATGGTGGGTGTGAAATATACCCACTTTTACCCACCTTTTGAACCAATGATTGAATGATTGATTGACCGAATGATTGAATGATTGAATGTTTCGCAGAGCGCAAGGCGTAAGATGGTGGGTGTGAAATATACCCACTTTTACCTACCTTTTTGAACTGATGATTAAGTGATTCGCAAGGAAAATTTAACCCACGATAAAAATAAATCCGAAATTGAACATCCCTATCTGCCGAGAGGCAGGCGAAACCCGAAATCAAAAATCAATTTATTTCAACTCCAAAATTATCAGCAGGGCACTATTTCCGGTTAAAATATGTTAAATAATGTTAAGGTTCGGATATTGTGTTTTAAAAAGATAAATTTGCGTTTTATTGTATGGGCAGGATACTGTTATTTGTTTTGTTTTGCGCAGGTTTAGCAGGTTGCGGTAAAGTTAATACCGATGAAGAGCAGGCGCGGGTACAATTAGGTATTGACACCCCTTTAATAAGAAAATACATTACCAGCAGTGGGGCCACCGGTTTTTTGCCCGATGTAACATCGGGTGTGCAAACAGGGGTTTATTATAAAGTTGATACCCTGGGAACAGGCAATGCTTTGTTTACCAGCTCAACATTGGTAACGGTAGGATATAAGGGCAGCCTAATGGGCAGCACAGCTGTATTTGCCCAAACCAACAATTTTCATCCCTCGTTTCAGTACGGGCAGATGATTTTGGGGTGGCAGTATGGCATTAAACATATAAAAAAGGGTGGTACCGTTAGGTTGCTGGTACCATCGGGATTGGCTTACGGGCCCTATGAGCAGCCACAATTAGGTTTACCCGCTAACGCGATACTTGATTTTACTATAAAACTATACGATATCAATAATTGAATACATTTAAATGAAGAACATATTTTACACGCTGATCTTATTACTTGCTGTTGGTTTATCATCATGCAAAAAAGGTGATAACCAAACTATAAAGCAGTTTGATGATAGCCAGATACAAGGTTATATTGCGCAAAACGGCCTTACAGGGATGAAACGCGATACCTCTGGTGGCGATACCACCGGTATATATTACCAGATAATAAGCGCGGGAACGGGTCCGGTAGTTAATTATCCCGACAAGGTATCATACGTGTACTCGTACCATACTTTTGATAATGAGTATTCGGCAACTGATACGATTATTAACCATGCCAATAACTTTTTGGGCCATGTTACGCCGAATGCTATACAGTTGAGCCTTAAAAATATCGCTAAACGCAAAGGCACCAAAGTAAGGCTCCTCATACCATCGCGACTGGCATTTGGGGCAAACGGCTATTTTTCGGGCGCTATACACATTAATGGTAATGAATGCCTTGATTATACCATCAACCTGATCGACCAGGATTACGATGCGGTTAAAAAAATCAATTACCAATCATTATATGATGATATCAGTATCCAAAAATATATGGCAGCCAATAGCCTTACTGGCTATACAAAAACCGCTTCGGGCTTGTATTATAAAGTGACCAAAGCCGGTACAGGTACAGATATCATTGGGCAAAATTCAGTTATAGGAACACAATACACAGGTTATTTATTCAATGGTACTGCCTTTGATACTGAAACTAATTCTGACGCTACGGTTGCTGCAGTTACTTTTAGTACTTTTAGCAGTTTGGGAGCTATTGGTTTTGGTGAAGGATTAACGCATATAACTGCAGGTGGAAGTATCTCTTTACTTCTCCCTTCAAGTCTTGGTTATGGTGATGCCGGAGTATCAAACAGTTCAGGAGGGGCAAGTATTCCGCCTTTCAGTTGCTTAAGATTTGATATATCTGTAGTGTCTGTTACTAACTAAACTGTTTGTGATATTATGATATTGTTGATTACCAACAATATCATAAATATTCACAAAGATTAGATTATTGAATAACCCCTTGATAAGGGCTACGTGTTTGTCCACCACTATTAGTGCTTCCTAAAGTATAAGTAGCCGATGAAGGTAAATTAGGTGCATTATCATCATATTTCATAACTAAGTTCCCATCCCCCTGCAAAGAGAAATAAGCGTATTGACTACCTGAACAAGTACTGACAATATTTGATGCCCATATATCAGCATGGCTACTATTTTTTACGATAAGATTGCCATCGGTTTGAAAGAACAGAAATTTGCCACTATTGGTTTGAGTGCTCCATAAAGCCTTTTCCGGGGTACAAGTTTCACAATAAATAACTAAGTTACCATCGGGTTGCATAACAAGTTTATCATGGCCATCTGCTGAATAAATGGCATCTGGAACCCATGTAGTTGTGGGAATATAATATCCAGCTGGATATTGTAAGATTGGGATGCTATTATTTGTTGTAAATGTAGATCCACCTGGTGTTACTGTCCCCTTCGATACAAAACCACAAGGGAGTCCTGTAAAAGTTTTACTGAAATCATTTGTAAATGGTTTCGAAGGTAGATAATTACTTATTGCAAATAGCAAAATAGACAATGGGGCGATGCTGAACGCCACTCGTTTAGTTAGGAAATTAAGTTTTTTCATAAGATTTTTTTTTACGAATATACTTATGAAATATATATTAAAAACATACTTACAAGTATGTTTTTAATATTATATAACGACTTCTTTAAAAACTTTCAAACAACGGTCGCGGGCAAAAGCGTGGTCGACGATGGGTTTTGGATATTTGCTGAAATCGGCATATTCCGGAACCCATTTTTTAACATATTCCAGTTTAGGGTCAAACCGTTTTAGCTGTAGTTCGGGGTTAAATACCCGGAAGTATGGCGCGGCATCGTTACCCGAGCCAGCGGCCCATTGCCAGCCGCCTACGTTACTTGCCATTTCATAATCCAATAGCCTGGCGGCAAAGTAATGTTCGCCCCAGCGCCAGTCGATAAGCAGGTGTTTGGTTAAAAAGCTGGCAACTACCATACGCACACGGTTGTGCATATAGCCTGTAGCGTTTAGCTCGCGCATACCGGCATCAACCAGTGGGTAGCCCGTCATGCCTTTGCACCAAGCTTTAAACTCAGCTTCGTTATTGCGCCATTTGATGCGGTCGTAATCGGGTTTAAAAGCTTTGGTAGCGGTATGGGGGAAGTGATACAATATCATGGCGTAAAAGTCGCGCCATATCAGTTCGTTCAGCCAGGTTTTGTCGCGGGCTTTATAGGCATCCGTTGCCAGCCGGCGTATGCTTACCGTACCAAAGCGCAGGTGCAGGCCAATATGCGAGGTGCCTTTTATTGCCGGAAAGTCGCGCTTTTGGGCATAATCGTCAATAACATCGATGTATTGCTTTGGCGGAAATGGGATGTTGCTTTTCTCAAAGCCTATTTCTGTTAGCGATGGTATTGTAAGGGGTTGGATATGATAGAGGTTATTTAAGTATTTTGCGGTGGGATAGGATTTGAGATAAAATGGCCTGAGCTTTTCATACCATTTGCGTTTGTAAGGTGTAAAAACGGTGTAAGGCTTGCCATCGTCTTTAATAACCTCGTTCTTTTCAAATATCAACTGGTCCTTAAAAGTATGCAAGGGAATGTTTTTTTGTTTGAGTTTTTCCATAACGGCCCCGTCCCGTTCTGCGGCATAGGGTTCATAGTCGTGGTTGGTATAAACGGCCGCAACATTATATTCAGCAAGAAGCTCATCCCAGGCATGGAGCGGCCTGGCGTATTTAACCAGTAACGAAGAATGATGCTGTTTTAGCTCATCGCTTAGCGCGATGATGGTTTGATGGATAAAGGTTACACGGGCATCAGCCCTGTTTTCCAGTTTGTCCAGTATCTCCGGGTCAAAAATAAATAAGGGAAGTACAGGATGCCCGCTTTTTAAGGCATGGTATAAGCCGGCGTTATCATCAAGCCGCAGATCGCGGCGAAACCAAAAGATACTGATCTGCTGTTGCATAATCACATAGTTAATTAAAAGGCTCCGATACTGAAAGGCAGACCCAAAAATGTGACAAATAAAAAACCCTTGCCCGCTAAGGCAAAGGTTTAACTGATATATGTTTGATGGAGTAAAAGTTTAATCAAATTTTACGCTGCCGTAAGTTGATTTTATGGTGATCACTTTCTCTGAGCTGCCTTTCCCTAAATGGCCTTTATAGGTTGTGGTTGGGTTCCAGCCGTGCTCATTATCTGTTGGAGTTTTATCCGTAACGGTAACCTTGTTATCGCCGTAGTTAAAGCTGCCATAACGTACACTGATATCAAAATCAAGGTTTTGTTCATTAGCTACACCTAATGTTACGCTCGAGTAGTTGTTGTTAACGGTCAGGTTTTTTAAGTTTTTATCGATAGCGCCTATTTTTACACCACCGCCGTATCTGACATTGATATTCCCTGATGTTTTAATGTTCGCTATTTTGGCCGGGCTGTAGCTTAGATCTACTTTCAGGTTATCGGTTGTACCAAGGTCAAGGCTGCCGTAGGATACCTTAAGATCGCTGCCGGTAAGGGTTTCAATTACCGCGCTGCCGTATTTGGTGCTTATCTCGTTTTGCGGGTTGCTTAGTTTTTTTGCAACCAGGGCACCGTATGAGTTGTTTATGGTTAGTTTGCCATCAAAGTCGGGCAGGGTTGTTGCGCCATACTTGTTAGAAATGCTCAGCGCGTTTTTTGACGGCATATAAACCACATAATCTATCCGTACACGGTGTATGGTGTATTTTCCGTTATTGTCGCTGATGGTCCACGAGTGATTTTTTTCGGTAAAGTTGGTTTTAAACTGGATGTTCGAACCGTCTTTATTATCGCTTATGGATACGTCATCCAGCATTTTCTGGGCATCGGCCTGGTCGTTCGCATCGGCTTTTATCTCAACGTCAACCTTGAACTCGTTTTTGTTCCAGGTGTTAACGGTAACCTTGCCATAAGTATTATCAATACTTAGCTGATCGTTTTTGCCAACGCTGTAGGTTTTCGTGAATGTTTTGGTCAATTCTTTTACTTCGCCGCTTTTTATTTTCTCTTGCAGCTTTTTATCCGAATCAAAGTCAAAACTCATCCGGGGTGTGCTAAATGCCCGGTCAAAGCTTTTGGCATAAGCATCCGACCTTTCCTTATACATCCGCTGGGTCGATTCGGCCCTTGCCGCGCTTTGCTTTTTTAGTTCTTCGTTACGCAGGGCATTCATTTGCTGGCGGAGCTCAGCCATCTTAGCGTTAAGTTCCTTCATTTTTTTGTTGTAGTTGGTATCCTGCAACATAACGTAATCGCCCATTGGTGCTACGGTGTTATAAGTTACCATAGGAGTTGCTGCTATCATGGGTACTGCAGGCCTGTAAGTGGCTATCGGGGTTACCACCGTCATTGGTGCCACCGGTGTAACAATTGCCGGTGGTGCGGGCGGCAGTGGAGTAGCTTCGGCTTGCTGGGCGAAGCATCTTATGCCTGTTGTAAGGATGATTAATGCTCCAAGTATCGGTTTAAATATTTTTGCTTTCATGTTGTTGCTCTTTTTTCATTTGATTAAATTGTTCAATTACCTGCAGTTGCTGATTAAGCACCTCTGTTTGTATTTGCAAGTTCCGGATCATTGCGCGTAAAACAAGGTCCTGGTTAGGACTGGTCACTAAATCATTATTCAGTTTTTTATAGGTCGAATCCATTTTGGCTATCTCGCTGCTAAACTCTTTGTAAAGCTGCGGATCGCTCTGGGCAAGCACTTTAAGCTCGCTGCGTTTATTTTTTACCAGCGATGCATAATGCATTTGCTGTTTGGCGTACTCGGGGTTAATGGCGGCCAGGTTTACCGCGGGCCTTGATATTTTTAAATAGAACATAAACCCTACGGCCATTACTACCATTACTATGGCGGCCACCCTTAGCACAAATGCCAGTGTAAAGGTTTTTGCTTCCCGCTTTGCGGGGATGATCTCCTTTGGGAATAACTTTTGTTCAATATTATTCCATAACTCAACTCCGGGTTCTATGTCATCAAATTCAGCACGGTTCGTTTTGATGAAATCCTCTAATCGCTTGCTCATGATACTATTCCTCTTTGTTTCAATATTTCAATTAACTTTCTTTTTGCTCTTAAAAACTGTGTCCGCGATGTGTTTTGGTTGATGTTCATGATCTCGCCTATCTCTTCGTGGTCATACCCTTCCAGTAAATAGAGCGATAATACTACGCGGTACCCTTCGGGCAGCAGCTTTATAGCCGCTTTTATTTGTTCTGCTTTGTATATCGTTTCTTCACCATCATCATAATCCTCATCAGCTATTTCTATCTGTTCATCGTCAATGCTTACCAGGTCCATTTTGCGTTTACGCAGCAGGTTTATGGCGCGGTGCACTACGATCTGCTTCAGCCAAAGGCCAAAGGTTGTTTCCTGCCTGAAATCGCTTATCCTGGCAAAGGCATCTAAAAAAGCTTCCTGCAGCACATCCTGTGCTTCATCCAAATTATCAACTATCCTGAAGGCGGTGTTCAGCATCGCTTTCGAGTATAGCTTGTATAATTCGTAATGAGCTTTTTTGCTCCCCTGCTTACACTCAACCACCAGGTCGAAATGTTTGTCTACATAAACAGATTCCAAGTTTTAATAGCTTTCGAATTAAATGACACAGCGTTTTTATAAACGTTGCACAAAAGCTTAAATTTAACGAAGAGAATTTAAAAAAGCATCAATTGCAGCAATGGCGTTTTGGTAACGGATATCGTCCAGGCCCGATATAAGCTTATAATTGGCGTTGAGGGCTTTAAGTTCTTTATGCCAAACTTCCATAAAATGCTCGCGCATATCCGGGAAATCCCGTAAAGGATCATCTTCCCAGGGCATATCGATATCTAAGAGGATATAAAAGTCGTAATGATGATGCTTCAATTCCTCATCAACCTCAACAGGCGATCGCCCAAACAATTGCTCGCTCCATATTTTTATGGTGATGAAAGTGGTATCGCAAATAAGCAGTTTATTGGCTTTGGGCAAAAGCTCCCGCTCAAGCGCCAGCTGCCCGTGAAACATATTGATCTCGTCTTGCCAGGTAGGTGGTTCAGTTAGCTTTTCGCAATACTCACGGGCATATTCAGGCACCCAAATAGTGTGGTAATGTTTGGCCAGGTATGCCGACATGGTTGATTTCCCCGTCGACTCGGCGCCTACAATAGCTATTTTAATAACAGGGGTACTCATGCTTTAACAGGTTGCTTTTTATACTCCCTGCGCCAATCCAGGTGGCCCATACAGGCCAATACTAATAGTATGATATATAATACTGATGTGAGGTATAGGTTTTTATAGAAGTATAGTGGTACGTAACATATGTCAACAAATATCCAAAGCGCCCAGTTTTGTAATACTTTGCGTGTCATTAACAGCTGTGCCATAAAGCTTATAGCGGTACAAAAACCATCAATATAGGGTACATTGGTTGGGGTGTATCTTTCCAGGAAGAGCCCCAGTAAGTAGGATAGCATAGCGGTTCCAAATAAAACAATAAGCATGTCCGACAGAGGTAAGCTAACGATAGGTTTGTCTTTGGTTTTATCTTTCTTAAGCCAAAAATACCAGCCATAAATGGATGTACCTAAAAAATAGATCTGCAGCGCGGCATCGCCAAACAATTGGCTGCGATAAAAAACTATGCAGTAGGTGGTAACGCTGATAATGCCAACCGGCCAGTTCCAGATGTTTTGCTGAGCAGCCAGGTATACACACGCTATGGTTGCAATAACGCCAAGCCACTCTAACGGGCTTATATTAAAAAACTCCTGAACAATGTGCTGCCAGATAGAGAGTGCTAAAAGTATCATTTTAATAAATGCCTTGGAAAAAACCAGAGAGCGAAACATCAAAGTAATAGCATATTTTGCGTAGCGTATCTAAACGGATATCTACTTTCCCCGATTCAAGACGCGCAATGTTGATATTGGTTTCGCTATAAAATTTTTCCTGACTTACCTGATTTTGCCTTCTGAGGCGCTTTATTTGCAACGCCACCTTTTTTTTGAAAGCTATCTCGGAAGTGTTTAGATATTCAAAATCTGTTAATAGCATAATTTCATTGCGGGTGATAAAAAGCTAAAATAACTAAAAAAGCTAATTTTTTAAACCTGGTACTCTTTTTTTATATTTTATTTACCAGAATAAACCTTTTGCCTTGTTATTAGTCGCAATCATAATAAGTGTTTATTAAAAAAAGATAATTAATCCTGACGTATTCGTATTTGTGGAATGTTGCTTCTGCCGTTACCTTTGAATTATAAAATCTTCATAAACAAGAAAGATTTCTGCATCTACCTATGAAGAATATTTTTGTTTTGAGTTCTCAGACGCCCAGGCTGAGTGATTTGTGTTCTTTGTTTTGGGTTTAATCAATAGTTTAAATTAATTAGGGGAAAGGGAGCTTCAAAAGAGCTCTCTTTTTTTTGTTTAAATGTTTTTACTATGCATGCATATCATTATATTTGAATTAAATTTTAAGTATATTTAGCATAGTATGTATTTTAACCTAACCGAAGAGCAACTCATGATTCGCCAGGCGGCGAGGGATTTCGCCCAAACCGAACTGAAGCCCGGCGTTATTGAACGCGATGAGCACCAGAAATTTCCGGCCGAGCAGGTTAAAAAGCTGGGTGAGCTGGGTTTTTTAGGTATGATGGTAGATCCTCAATACGGCGGCAGCGGTATGGATAGCATATCGTATGTGCTGGTGATGGAAGAACTATCCAAAATTGACGCTTCTGCATCGGTTGTGGTATCGGTAAACAATTCGCTGGTATGTTACGGGCTGGAGCATTTTGGTACCGAAGAACAAAAGCAGAAATACCTGATGCCTTTAGCCAAAGGGGAAAAGATAGGCGCGTTTTGCTTATCGGAACCCGAAGCAGGCTCCGATGCTACATCGCAGCATACAACCGCGATTGATATGGGCGACCATTACCTGCTAAACGGTACCAAAAACTGGATAACCAACGGCGGCACTGCCTCAACCTACATTGTAATTGCCCAAACCGACGCCGGTAAAAAAAGCCACGGTATTAATGCCCTTATTGTAGAGAAAGGCATGGAAGGTTTTACCGTTGGCCCCAAAGAAAACAAGTTGGGTATACGCGGCTCTGATACGCACTCGCTAATGTTTACTGATGTTAAGGTGCCTAAAGAAAACCGCATTGGCGAGGATGGCTTTGGCTTTAAATTCGCGATGAAGACTTTAGAAGGCGGCCGTATCGGTATCGCTTCGCAGGCCCTGGGTATCGCTTCCGGTGCTTATGAATTGGCTTTGCAATATGCTAAAGAACGTAAAACGTTTGGTAAGGCCCTGGCCGAACACCAGTCTATCCAATTTAAGCTGGCCGATATGGCTACCGAAATTGAAGCGGCCCGGTTGCTGTGCCTCAAAGCCGCATGGCTTAAAGATAACGGGCAGCCTTATGCGCAGGCCAGCAGCATGGCAAAGCTTTTCGCATCGGAAGTAGCTATGAAAACCACCATTGAAGCGGTGCAGATACACGGCGGTTATGGCTTTGTAAAAGAGTACCATGTAGAGCGTTTAATGCGCGATGCCAAGATCACCCAGATATATGAAGGGACATCGGAAATACAGAAAATTGTAATATCCCGGGAGGTGTTGAAATAAATCATTCTGTTCGTTATATTTGTGTTATGACGGATAAAGATTTATTAGTTGTAATTTCTGAGTTGCTGCAAAAGCAAGATCAGCAGGCTGAAATATTAAACAAACAATCGGGAATGATAGAGGAAACCAATAGAACACTTCAAAAATTCATGGAGGTTTCGATAAAGCAATTTGAATGGCAACACGAAAATGCCGAAGAGCAAAAGAAGATCAATGAACGTCAACAATACTTCAATGAACGTCAGCAATACTTCAATGAACGCCAGCAAGACTTCAACGAACGGTTTCTTGCCAAACTCGACGAAATATCAAATAAGCTATAATCCTCCTTTTGAAAAAGCTCATTTTTATAATATTCCTTACTGCTGTTTCTCACTTCACCTTCGCGCAAAGCAAACTGCATACAGGCATCTGGCATGCGGCTATCAAAACGCAGTCGGGTAAAGAGATACCTTTTACTTTTAGTGTTACCGCTGTCGCGGGAAAAAAACAACTCGCCGTTATTAATGGTTCCGAGCGTTTTAAAGTAACTGATGTTAAAACCAAAGGCGACTCGGTACTTATCCACATGCCCCTGTTTGATGCCGATCTGAAAGGCAAATTTGAAGACAACATCTTAAAAGGCCAATGGATAAAACACCTGCCTAACCGCGAAGCTACCGCCGATTTTTATGCCGTTTCTGGTAATTACCGCTTCTTCAAATCGCCATCTATATCTGCCTATAATGTAAATGGGCGCTGGAGCGCGATATTTGCCAGCGGCGATACTACCGTTGCCGAGTTTAAACAGGTTGGAACCAAAGTAACGGGTACCTTTTTAACCACAACAGGCGATTACCGTTTCCTGGAAGGGGTGGTTAATAAAGACAGTCTTTACCTATCTACCTTCGATGGCACACACGCCTATTTGTTTACTGCGAAGGTAAACAGCAACAATACCTTAACCGATGGTAAACAATATGCAGGCTACGCCGGCACCGATAAATGGACGGCTGTAAAAAATGCCAATGCCAAATTGCCTGATGCTTACTCGCTTACTTACCTTAAACCGGGTTATAAAAAAGTGGCCTTTACCTTTACCGATCTGGATGGAAAGAAGGTTTCGCTAAGCGACGACAGGTTTAAGAACAAGGTAGTTATCCTCCAGATTATGGGTTCATGGTGCCCTAATTGCATGGACGAGACCGCCTACATGGTTGGCTTCTATAAAAAATACCACCCAAAAGGCGTGGAGGTTGTGGGCCTGGCATATGAGCGCAGCACCGATTTCAACCGTTCCAAAAAGAGTATCGAACAGCTAAAAAAACGCTTTGGGGTAACTTATCCTTTGCTGGTAACCGGCTACACCAATGATAAAAAAGAACTCACCAAAAGTCTGCCTATGCTGGGCAATTTCCTGGGCTTTCCTACTACCATCATCATCGATAAAAAAGGCGACGTCCGCAAAATACATACCGGCTTTAGCGGCCCCGGAACCGGTGTTTACTACACAGAGTTCACCAAAGAATTTGAAAAGCTGAACGACGACCTGCTTGCCGAAAAGTAGGTTCTTAGCGCTTCTTACTTTTCAGTTCTTTGTGGAATATCATTTTAAATATTGCCAATACAATAGCAAACAGCGCGGCGTTTAAAAACCCGTTTACTTTAAAGCTATTCATCCAGCTGCTTACCAATAACACCATACAAACGCTGATAATGAAAGATACCAAACCCAGTGTCAAAATATTAAGTGGAAAGGTAAGTATGCGCAACAACAAACCAATGGTAGCATTCACTATACCTAAAATAATACCTGCCAGAACAGCGGTACCATAACCATCAACATACACGCCGGGAATAAGGTAAGCCGCTATCAGGATAGCCACACCTGTTAATAATATTTCGAGTATGAATCTCATAGCTTTATATTTGATGATACAATTTTAGTAAAAAACCCTTTGTTATGCGTTGGTGGCCGGCCTGTTTTTTTATCCTTTTTTGTTTATCATGTCATTCACCATCGGCTACAGACAGGAGCAATGTCAACATCCGCCTTTCAAAAGATTCTCAGAGCGTTTATATCAGCGGACTGGAATACGCTATCCTCCACGACCTTAAAACTGATACGCTGAACAACGAGGCCTGGCACAGTTTGTTCGCGGTGTACCGCATGCCTGCAGATACCGACCTGAAAGACCTGCAACCCCAACAACCGGGAAAATACCGTGTAACCGATACCTCCATAGTATTTACACCCGATACCGCTTTTGTTAAACATCAACGCTATTTCGTGCGGTATTACGGCGGCCCATTGGCAGATAGCCAGGCTGAGGTTCTGCAATCAAAAGCTAAACTGGAGGGGCAACATTATAAAGAGGTTACGCTGAACTTTTAACGCTCCTGCGCTATCTTTTTGGTTAACGTAACAAAATCGGCAACGCTCAGGCGCTCGGCGCGTAATTCCAGCAGTGGGTCGTCGGTTATTTTATCTTTCGGGATAAGGGACGATACCGCGTTACGCAAGGTTTTACGCCGTTGGTTAAAGCCGGCCTTTACCACCTGCCAGAATAATTTCTCGTCGCAATCCAAAGCCTCTGTCTCATTTCGCGTTAAGCGGATAACCGCGGACAATACCTTTGGCGGCGGGTTAAATACTCCAGCCTTTACGGTAAATAAATATTCCACTTTATAATAAGCCTGCAAAAACACACTCAATATGCCATACTCTTTACTACCCGGTTTGGCAGCGCAGCGCTCGGCCACCTCTTTTTGAAACATCCCAACTACTTCAATAACCTGTTGGCGGTTATCCAGCACCTTAAATAATATCTGCGATGATATATTGTACGGAAAGTTGCCAATGATGGCAAAGGGTCCGTTAAAGTGTTTGCTAAAGTCCATCTCCAGAAAATCATCGTTTATTAAACGGCTGCCCAATTGCGGGTATTTCTTTTGCAGGAACTGGTACGACTCCGTATCAATGTCGATCAGGTAGGTTTCGTAATCGGTTTTCTGAAGCAAAAAATCCGACAGGATACCCATGCCGGGCCCAACTTCGAGCACCTGGTTGTACTTGTCGCTTAGCTTCAGGCTGTTCACTATCTTTTCGGCAATATTCTTATCGGTTAAAAAGTGCTGGCCTAAATGTTTTTTTGCTCTAACAATGCTCATTTATAAACTTTATATTTCACACAAATAACGTCATATTTGTGCTTTGTTCGGATGATCTTTTTTTAAAAGCCGAAAGCTAAAAGCATAAAGCGGAAAGCGGATCGGTGTAATCATCATTCTAACCGGTGTAATCACAACAATATGAGCGATAAACTAAAAATAGGAATAAGCATAGGCGATGTTAACGGAATAGGCCTCGAAGTAATTATTAAGACCCTGGCCGATGCCCGCATACTCGATTACTGCACCCCTATTGTTTACGGCCATACCAAAGTGGCATCGTTCCACCGCAAGGCTTTGGATATGGGCGATTTTAGCTTTAACGTGATCAACTCTCCGGCCGAAGCGCATACTAAACGCGCCAACATGATCAATTGCTGGGAAGAGGACGTAAAGATAGAGCTTGGCGAAACTACCGAAACAGGTGGTAAATATGCCTTTATATCTTTAGAGCGAGCCACTAACGACTTGATCGCCGGCCAGATCGACGCACTGGTTACCGCGCCCATCAACAAGCACAACATCCAGAGCGACAGCTTCCATTTTCCCGGACATACTGAATACCTGCAGGAACGCGCCGGCGGGCAGGATTCGCTGATGTTTTTGGTGAGCGACGACCTGCGCGTAGGCGTAGTAACGGGCCACGTACCGGTAACCGAGATCGCCTCTAAAATAACCCAGGAGAGTATCATCTCTAAATTGAAGCTGATGAACGATAGTTTGAAAAAAGACTTCTGGGTACGCAAACCAAAGATCGCGGTGCTGGGGCTTAACCCTCATGCCGGCGATAACGGCCTCATCGGTAACGAAGAGCAAACCACCATCATCCCGGCGATTGAGCAGGCCAAAGCCAGCGGTTTGCTGGTAATGGGCCCATACGCTGCCGATGGTTTCTTTGCCAACGGCGCCTACAAAAACTTTGATGCCGTGCTGGCTATGTATCATGATCAGGGCCTTATACCATTCAAGCACATCGCGTTCGAGAATGGTGTGAACTTTACCGCCGGGTTAAACATCGTGCGCACCTCGCCCGACCACGGCACCGCTTACGATATTGCCGGTAAAAACCTTGCTTCCGAAATATCCTTTCGCGAGGCACTGTTCGCCGCAACGCACATTGTAAAATGCCGCCGTGAATCAGCCGAACTGGCCGAAAATACGCTCCCATTCGGCAAACTAAGCCGCGACAGAGACTAAGTTTTGATGTCGGAAGTCGGATGTCCGATTTCGGATTTTTATATCCACCCCGCCGTTGTTGGTGTTGTCACCAACAACTCATGCCCATATTGCCATTTTCATAATACAAAGCTCGAAAAAGGTAGGTATTGGGTGGGAAAGGTGGGTATTTATCGGTATATTTCACACCCATCATTGTCATTTTCGCAATTCTTTTCTCCCACTTGTCATTGCGAGGAGGAACGACGTGGCAATCACTGCAGCATGTAGCCGACATACATTTGTTTGTGACCTTTCTCAGCGATTATTCATTTTGTTGGTTCACGCGCATATTGCCATTTTCGTAATTCCACACCCATAAAGCGGCACAAATCGATGGGTATTTGTGGGTATTTTCAGCAAAATTTTGCTGATCAATTATCAAGTTTGCAATTTTTGATGTCTCGTAAATACGTCTTCCGTTTTCCATTTCACCTCTTCCATCGAAAAAAGATGTGGGTATTTGTCGGTATTTTAAAGAGCTTTTTTTGCTCTGTTTTGCGCGCTGCTCCAGTGCACTTTGCCCATATACAAAGATACGAAAATTCCACCCAAACTACCTCGTTTTATTGAGCTTAAAGCCTATCGTAAACAGCAACTGATCACTGGTAGCGCTATAACTGCCCAGTGTAGAACCCGCCGTTAATCCGCTAAAATTTCTGTTATAAGCCGCGTCAAAAATAAAGCGTCCGTATTGGTAGCTGGCCCCGGCCGACAGGCCCACAGTAAAGCCTTTGGTATAGGTAGTAGCATTTATCAGTTTAACTACACTAACGTAATATGCCGAATCCTTCTTTAATGGCCCTGTTTGAAAAGTAGTATTGCCGTTAGCCTCTTTTAAAGCGTAGCCAAAAACAGGCCCGGCTTTTAAGCTCAGTCCCGCGGTAGGTTTAAATACCAGGTGCAGGGCAGCATCGGCAGTATATATCTTCCGCGAATCCGTCATGGTCAATACCTGGTTGGTGTCTTTCTTACTGTCATTACTATGGGTGTATGTTCCCGAAATGTTTTGCGGGTTCAATCCCCTTAACTGTAAATTTATGCCCCATTTATCAGAAAGATGATAAGTGGCAAATGCGCCAAAAAACACATCCACAGGAAAGCTCCCGTAAAAGTTTTTGTTCTGCTCTTTAGCGGTAAAGCTACCCGGTGTATTTACGCCGGCCAGTATCCCATAATCAAATTTCGCATTGCCAGGTGTTTTGTCGGGTTTGGTTTTTTTATTGGCCGATGATGAGGTATCGGGCGCGGCTTTATATTTATTAACTATAGATGGCGATAGTGCTGTTATCATATATGGTTCAGCAACAAACGGTGGTTCCCCGAGCATGAGCATACTGGTATCCCGGCGGTTCTTATTACTGTTTATCGTGGGGTTGGTTAATGGGTTGTATTGGTTATCCGCATACCGGTTAATTTTACCCTTATCGTTCTTATACCCCTTATTATCCTTGCCGGAATGGTTCCTGCCGTAGCCCCGTCTGCGGTGCCTGCCGTTGTTTATATTGCTTAAGTTGCCAACTGCAATGCTGTTGCGCAAGCCCCCGCTATGGCTGCCTGTGGCCTTCTCATTCTTTACCCGGTTATTTGGTTTTGCAAAATAGTGCCTGCCGTTATTGCCTGCCGCATTGTTCAGCGATAAGCGGTCGCCGTTTGTACTACTGCCCTGAATTACTTTTTTAGCACTTGCTGCTCTATTATTTACTTTAGCGGTCGGGCTATTGCTGTTTATGGCATTGTCATGCGATATCGTGTTGCCGTTTATATTATGATTTTTGACTGTTCCCGCGTCTTTTGCTCCCTCAGCCGCATTAACTACCGATGAGTTACCTGCCGATGCCGCACCTGGTTTAATAGTTGTATTTGTTGTTGTATTGCCGCTGCTATTTCCAGTTGATCCATCCTTACTCAAGTTATTTGAATTTCGCCAATTATGGGCCTTGCTATTATTGCCGATCACAATGGTGCTATCCGCTTTTTTATGCAGGTTGCTTTTTGTATCGCCTTTTACAAAAACAAAATAGAGCACAACAACCGCGGCCGCCGCTGCTATAATTAAGGCCGTTAATAGTTTAAAGCCCGAAAAATAAGATGAGCCGCCGCTTGTTCCCGCATCCGGGGCCACCGGCATGTGTTCATCCAGCATAGCCTGCATGGCAAGCCAATCCTGCTGAGCGTCGTCATCTATCCGCAGCTCATTCCGTTTCTGCCAAAGCGTCAAATGTTTGTGCTGATCTTTCATTTTGCTTTGTCGCTCCTTTCTGCCGGCAAGCCGCTTTCCCGGGTTTCAATCAATAGCCTTAGTTTCTTTTTTGCCTCTGCCAAATGCCAGCGCGATGTTCCCTCGCTGATATTTAATTGTTCGCCTATCTCTTTATGTGTAAAACCGTCAATTACCGATAAATTAAAAACCGTTTGTGTGGCATATGGTAACTGGCGGATGCTGAAGAGAATGTCCTCGAAATACAGTTTTTCCAACACCGACGGCGGTATCGGGAAATCTTCCTGGTCCTGGTCGTGAGCTGTAAGGGTAGTAAATTTCAGTTCCTTGCGGCAAAGGTCAATACTGGTAAATATCATTATCTTCCTTATCCAGCCACCCAGCTCTCCTTTTTCAATATCAAAGTTTTTTATGGATCGGAACACTTTCAGAAAGCCGGTATTAAACGCTTCTTTAGCCAGGTCCTTATCGGGAATGTAGCTATAGCAAACACGCAGCATATCGGCATAAAATAATTTGTACAAAGCCTCCTGGGCCGTGCGCTCATTATTTATACATCCTGTAACCAGTACCTGTACTTCCTTTTTGGAAAGATCCATTAAAAAAATTGGCTTTTGCAATGCCTAAAATCACTCTTCGAAGGCAAACAGCCAAACGTTGGGTCGAAATAAAAATATTTTTATTTTTTCATCCCGGCCCAACATTGGTATTATTTGAAACGGCCTTACCTGCTGATATGCGTTGGCGTAATGGTAACACCGCTGGTATAGCTCCAGTTAAAGTTAATATCGGCAGCGGTTACCGTAACGCTGCCGGTATAAGTAACACCATTTAAAGTAACCTTTAACGGGAAGGTACCTACAGGCAAATAATTATTTACCAAACTTTGCTTAAACGGAATACTGCCGATAGTTAAGCGTGTACTACCCACCTGGCAACTTGCTGTTGGTGGTTTTATCATGTCCACAATGTTCAGCGTAAAGCCACCGGTTAACGAAGTGTTGTAGGTAAGAAAACTGTTCAGGCAATAATAAAACCTGGTAGTTTGAGCGCTGAAATACACGTAAGCGCTATCGCTGGTAGGGCTTTTGCTATAGTGTGATGTGAGCATGATCTGGTCGCCGGTAAGCGGGTAGTGTACAGAGGTTGTCCTGGTGGTATCAACAGGCGGGGCAGGTGCCTGGGTAACGGTAATGGTAGTGCTGTAGGGTGTAACATTATTAAGCGTTGCGGTTACGGTATAAGTACCGGTTTGGTTAAAGTTAACCAGGGCATGGTTACCCGAAGAGTACATGCTGTTAAACCCCGACGGGCTAACGCTCCATTTAACAGAATCGGTAGCTGCAGCGCCCACCAGTTCGAGGCTGTCCAACTGGCCCGTTTTAATGTTGTGACTGCTGGCTACCAGTTCAATAGTGTTTACGTCTGGCTTTTTACAGCCATTGATGGCGATGAGTAGCGCGAAGAATACAAATACATACGTTAGCGTTTTCATTTTCAATTTGTTTTAGATGATGGATGAATGTTGGTTTTAATGCATCATCGTTGGGAGAGGGGAAAACGTTGGGTAGGAGTTTTTAATTTCGAATTTTTCGTTTTTGTTTGCTTTTAAAGGTACTCAAGAAGGCTGCGCCGTTTCGGATGTTCAATTTCGGATTTATTTTTTGATGTCGGAGGTCGGAAATCCGATGTCGGATTTTTTAATTCCCACCAAGTCATGCCGAACTTGTTTCGGCACCTCACGCGCTAATTGGCGAACTACCTACCGCTTTATTACCTGAATGATGGGGTCCTGAAACAAGTTTAGGATGACATGGTTTTGTAACCCGCGATAGCGATCGCAGCGCCCGCCTACGCTTAGGCTTCGGCGGGTGAAAGAAATTCGGGGTATGTGTTCATCCCAAAAAGCCGCGATAGCGATCGCAGCGTAAATCCCGGAGTGAGGCGCTTCTACCAGCGTCGAATGAGGAATTGCAGCGTAGAGCGCGGGCCACAGGCATCGCCCAAAGAAATAACATAAATTAAATACCCCTCTTAACAATCGTAACGCCATGTAAACCAATACCTATACTATAGCTCATTCTATTTCTCAGCTTAATTTTACTTTCGGTTAAAACAATTTTCGCCGAATTTCATTTCAGTGGTAATGAGTAAGCATTCCCAGAGGCTTCATTCCATAGACGTTTTCAGGGCGGTGGTAATGTTCCTGATGATATTTGTGAACGACCTTGAGGGGGTTCCCGGCGTACCGCAATGGCTAAAACATGCCGGCGACAGGGTTGACGGCCTTGGCCTTGCCGATACCATTTTCCCGGCATTCCTGTTCATCGTAGGTTTGTCTATCCCCTTCTCCTTAAAAAGCCGTGCCGCACAGGGCAGCGATAAATACCGGCTCCTTATCCATATCATCAGCCGCTCTGTCGCGCTCATATTTATCGGGTTCATTCATGCCAATATGGAAACCTACAGCGCTACGGCCCCGCTTCCGCAAGCCGTATGGGAGGTGCTCATCACCATCAGCTTCTTCCTCATCTGGGTAGATTATCCGCTGCATATCAGCAAAATAGCAACTCAACTGCTGCGGCTCATCGACATATTGTTGTGCATTGCGCTGTGCCTGCTGTATAAAAGCAATGCGGGTATGGGCCATACCTGGCTGCACTTTTCGTGGTGGGGTATTTTGGGCCTTATTGGCTGGGCCTACCTTTTCTGCGCCGTCATCTGCGTTTTATCCGATTCGGCGCTGTGGGCAATAGTTTCGGCCTGGGTGTTTTTCCTGCTCTTTAACCTCGATTTCCACTTTGGCTGGCTCAACTTTTTAAATGGCACGCAGGGCTATGTTGGCCTGGCAGGCAACGGCGCCATGCAGGCGTTTACCATGTCGGGCGTAATAATTTCTATGGTGTATGCCAGGTACAAAAACAGTAACCAGGCCGCGTTGGTTTGGGTAATGCTCCTCATGCTGTCGGTTATCATGTTCAATATGGGCTTTGTGGTGCGTTACTTTAGCGGGGGCATATCCAAAGCCAATGATACCCCATCATGGCTGATGATATGTACCGGCATCAACATTATAGCCTATGGCTTTTTTATGTTTTTGGTAGATGTGCTGGGCAAGCAACGCTGGTTCAGCCTCATTAAACCCGCGGGCACCAACACGCTTACCTGTTACCTGCTGCCCTTCATGTTCTATCCGCTGTACGAAATGACCGATTTTGGCTACCCCGACGCCTTCACCCACGGCACCGGCGGACTCATCAAATGCATCGTCTTCGCCCTGCTCATGGTTGGCTTAACCGGCCTGCTGGAACGGAAACATATCAGGTTGAAGATTTGATTTTTGATGTCGGCGGTCAGATGTCAGAAGTCGGATTTCGGATGTTCGATTTCGGATTTATTTTTTGAAGTCGAAAGTCAGCGGTCAGATGTCGGATTTCTTTTATGAACGATAAAGATATTCAGCCCAAAAGCCCGCGATAGCGATCGCAGCGGAAATCCCGCCTGCCTGCCGGCAGGCAGGGAGTGAGGCACTTCTACCAGTGCCGAATGAGGAATTGCAGCGTAGAGCGCGGGTCGCAGGCATCGCCCGAAAGAAACTGTATTCAACTAAACCTCTTTTGGTTTAAATTGATCGTCAGGGTAAGGAAGGCCATTGTTGATTTTTCGCAAGAATATCAAATAATTAGACAGCTCTAAATGAAATTCTCTAAAATCACCTAAGTCTCTACTTTTAAAGGCATGAATAGCATTTCTTCTTTGTTGAATCTTTAAAATCCAATTTAACCAATTTATCTCATCAGACTTTTCCCATTGTTCTTTAGCATCTACAGGCAATACTTTTTTAGAAAAGAATAGTCTTAATTTATCAAGCATTAATTCGTCTGGACTAATAACATTACCTTTTTTGTCTATTACTGGCTTAAATTCATCTAAAAGACTCTTAGATTGATAAGTTTCATAATACACCGATAAGTACAATTTCATTGCTCCTTCGGTTAGGCTTCCTAAGGTAGTCCAGCCAAGGATCAGTTTTCCGCTTTCATTACTTTCTTCTTGAAATAGAGTTAATTGCTTAGCCAAAGAAACTTGCCAATCAAGTCTTGATTTGGTTAATAGCTCCGCGGCCTCGATCGGAGCCCAACCAGACACGTTATTCCAAAAAACAGTCAACTCCTCTGTTAATTTAATTATTCTGGCAATGGTTTCAGATGGTGGATATGTTGTTCTATCCGGTATACTCATGAAGGAGTGTTCAATACGAGTAATAGTTACTTTCTTCATTGTACCGTAGTTTTAAATAATACATAAATGTAAGTAATTTCAACTATGGTCTATGCTAACATCGTATCAGACCTCCACAATAGTGCGGCGATAACACCGACCATAAGTTCTCCAAAACTTTCTATTTTAGAAATAATAGAAATAAATTAATTCCATCATTCACCTCCCAATATCCCCCCTCCACCACTATTTCCAAAAAACTCTTTCCACTAATATAATTTTTCCTAAATTTGCGGGCTAATTATCGCTCATTGAAATCGCTAAAGCCATACGCAATACCGTTCACGGGGCTCAAACTGGGTAAGCACCAGTTTGATTTTGACATAACTGATGCTTTTTTCAACGAATTTGAATATTCGCTGGTAAAAAAGGGAAAGCTGAAATGCCTGGTTGAACTGGATAAACAGGAAACCATGCTGGTATTGCATTTCGACATTACAGGCAGTATCGACCTGTCGTGCGACCGTTGTTTGGCCGATTATCCGCAGCAGGTGGATATTACCGAGCAGCAGATAGCTAAATTTAGCGAAGAGGAAATTGAGGATGAAGATATCATCACGATTACGAAGAACGATCACGAGATCAACGTAGCGCCGCTGATATATGAATATATAACCGTTGCAGTACCGTTTGTTGCGGTTTGCACCGATGAAGGAAGAACACAGTATTGTGATAATGATATGCTTGACAAGTTAGAAAAGCTTGCAGGCGGCGGCGAAGAGCCGGATGATGATGAGCAGGACGACCCAACGTGGGACGCCCTCAAAAAAATTAAATAAATAGTAACAAAAAATAGTTATGGCACATCCAAAACGGAAAATATCCAAATCAAGAAGAGACAAGCGTAGAACACACTACAAAGCTGAAGCTCCAACTTTAACTACATGCACTACTACCGGTGCGGTACATTTGCCACACCGTGCATACACTGTTGATGGTAACGTGTATTTCAACGGTAAGATCCTGATCGAGAAAGCTGCAGTAGCCTAAGTTTAATTTTCTATATGAAGATTGGCTTAGACACTATGGGCGGTGATTACGCACCGAAGGCAACCGTATTGGGTGCAATTGCTGCTTATTCAACTTTATCTCCGTCAGAGCACCTCGTTCTGATAGGGGATAAGGATATGGCTACAGCTATTCTGCGCGAGAACGATTTTAACCCCGACCACTTCGAGTACGTTCACACTACCGAAGTAATAGGTATGGGTGAGCATCCCACTAAGGCGGTAGTTCAAAAACCAAACTCCAGTATAAGCGTTGGCTTCCAATTGCTTAAAGAAGGTAATATCCAGGCGTTTTCGTCGGCGGGTAACACCGGCGCTATGCTGGTGGGCTCGCTTTTCAGCGTAAAGGCTATCCCCGGTGTACAGCGCCCTGCCATGACGGCCATTTGCCCCAAGCTAAAAGGCGGTTTCAATATCCTGCTGGATGTTGGCGCCAATGCCGATTGCAAGCCCGAGGTGCTGGTGCAGTTCGGCGTATTGGGCAGCTTATTTGCCGAGTCGGTTTACGGTGTGCAAAACCCGCGCGTAGCGCTGATGAACATTGGCGAGGAAGAAGAAAAAGGCAATATACTTTGCCAGGCTACCTACCCTTTAATGAAAGAAAGCGGCAAATTTAATTTTGTTGGCAACGTTGAGGGGCGCGACCTGTTTAGCGAGGGTACCGATGTAATAGTTAGCGATGGCTTTACCGGTAACGTAATGCTGAAGATGGCCGAATCTTTTTATGTAGTAACCCTGAAAAAAGGATTTAAAGACGATTTCTTCGACCGCTTTAATTATGAGCAATATGGTGGCAGCCCTATTTTAGGGGTTAACGCGCCTGTTGTTGTTGGCCACGGCATATCAACGCCCGAGGCTATAAAAAACATGGTACTTCTTTCAAAAAACATGGTCGAGAGCGGCCTTGTTGATAAAATAAAGCAGGCTTTTCAATAAACCCTAATTAAATGAGTAAAATTCATGCTGCTATAACAGCTGTTGGTGGTTACGTACCGGATTATGTGTTAGATAACCATGAACTGGAAACCATGGTAGATACCAATGATGAATGGATAACCACCCGCACCGGTATTAAAGAACGCAGAATTTTGAAAGGCGAAGGCCTGGCCACATCAGATATGGCAGTGCACGCCGTAAATGAGCTACTTACCAAAAGAGGCATCACCGCCGCCGATATTGAACTGATAGTTTTTTGTACCACTACGCCCGATATGCCTTTCCCGGCAACGGCAAACGTATTGGCCGATAAAATAGGTGCGGTTAACGCCTGGGGATTTGATCTGCAGGCGGCTTGCTCAGGTTTTATTTTCGGATTAACCACCGGCGCCCAGTTTATTGAGAGCGGTAAGCATACCAAAGTATTAGTTGTTGGCGGCGATAAAATGTCGTCCATCATTAACTATGAGGACCGTGCTACCTGTATAATTTTTGGCGATGGCTGCGGCTGCGCCTTGCTGGAACCTAATACCGAAGGTTACGGCATAATTGATTCTATCTGCAAAACAGACGGCTCGGGCCGCGAGTTTTTAAACCAGCCCGCCGGCGGTTCATTACTGCCCGCATCGCATGAAACTATCGACGCGAAAAAACATTTCGCTTTCCAGGAAGGTAAAACAGTATTTAAATTTGCCGTAACCAATATGGCCGAAGTTGCTGTTGAAGTAATGGAACGAAACAATATTACATCTGATGATGTTACATGGTTGGTACCCCACCAGGCCAACAAACGAATTATTGATGCAACCGCCGCCCGTACAGGTGTGCCCGATGAGCGCATAATGAAAAACATTGAGCGTTACGGCAATACCACAAACGGCACCATTCCGCTATGCTTATGGGAATGGGAAAGTAAATTGAAAAAAGGTGATACCCTGATATTAGCTGCCTTTGGCGGCGGATTTACCTGGGGTTCCATTTATTTACGATGGGCCTATTAATTTAATGTGCAAATGATATAAATGTGCAGATTTGCGAATGTGCATATGTGCAAATGATATAAATTGAGTTTTATAAACCAGGCTTTATCAACATTAATAGTAAGTAATTAAAAAACATTTGCACATTTGCATATATACACATTTGCACATTAAGTATAATTTTATCCAATAAACCACCACAAAACTAAAAATGGATATTAAACAAATACAAGAGCTTATCCGCTTCGTAGCCAAATCAGGCGTAAATGAAGTTGCCATTGAGCAGGAAGATTTTAAGATCACGATAAAAACAAACCAGGCGCCAACTGTAGTACATGCTACTATACCTGCCGCTGCACCGGTTGCTCATGCGCCTGCTCCGGCCGCGTCTGCACCAGCCGCTGCTGCAGAGCCTGCCGCTTCATCAGCGCCTGATACCTCGCATTATATCACCATCAAATCGCCAATGATCGGTACGTTCTACCGCTCATCAAGCCCTGATAAACCATTGTTTGTTAACGTAGGCGATGAGATAAACGCCGGCGATGTGCTTTGCATTATCGAAGCCATGAAACTTTTCAACGAAATTGAGGCCGAAGTATCGGGCAAAATTGTGAAGGTATTGGTTGACAATGCATCGCCTGTTGAGTACGATCAACCTTTGTTCCTGGTAGATCCGTCGTAATTAGTTGAATGGTTGAATTGTTGATGAAGTGAGTGGTTTTACTCGTTTTGTCATTCAGCCCAATTTAGTTTGATTCATTGAATAGTTAAACTCAATCAACTATTCACCTAATCAACCACTTAACTTAAAAAAGAGATGTTCAAAAAGATATTAATAGCTAATCGTGGTGAAATTGCCTTGCGGATCATCCGCACCTGTAAAGAGATGGGCATTAAAACCGTAGCCGTTTACTCTACTGCCGATCGTGATAGTTTACACGTCCGTTTTGCTGATGAGGCCGTATGTATAGGCCCGCCGCCAAGCCGCGATTCATACTTAAATATTCCCAATATTATTTCAGCCGCCGAAGTTACCAATGCCGATGCGATACACCCCGGTTATGGTTTCCTTTCAGAGAATGCTAAATTCTCTGCCATCTGTGCCGAATACAATATCAAATTTATTGGCGCTACCGCCGATCAGATAAACGCCATGGGCGATAAGGCTTCGGCTAAAGCTACCATGAAAAAAGCCGGTGTACCAACTATACCCGGCTCTGAAGGCTTGCTGAGCGACGTAAAAGAAGGAATTGCCATTGCCAACAAAGTAGGCTATCCTGTTATACTGAAAGCAACTGCCGGCGGCGGTGGCCGCGGTATGCGTATTGTTTGGAAAGACAGCGAGTTTGAAGGTGCCTGGGATTCTGCCCGTGCCGAGTCGGGCGCTGCTTTTGGTAACGATGGCATGTACCTGGAGAAATATGTTGAAGACCCGCGCCACATTGAAATACAGGTGGTGGGCGATCAATACGGTAAAGTTTGCCACCTATCCGAACGTGATTGTTCGATACAGCGCCGTCACCAGAAGCTGGTGGAAGAATCACCATCACCTTTCATGACAGAAAAGCTTCGTAAAAAAATGGGCGAAGCCGCTATTAAAGGCGCCAAAGCTGTTAAGTACGAAGGTGCAGGTACGGTAGAGTTTTTGGTGGATAAGCACCGCAACTTTTACTTTATGGAAATGAATACCCGTATCCAGGTAGAGCACCCGGTTACCGAAGAGGTGATCAACTTCGATCTGATAAAAGAGCAGATAAAGGTGGCCGCCGGTATCCCTATCTCAGGTAAAAATTACGAGCCAACCATGCACGCCATCGAGTGCCGTATCAACGCCGAAGATCCGTTTAAAGATTTCCGCCCGTCGCCGGGTAAGATCACCAATTTCCACTCACCGGGTGGCCATGGTGTTCGTATCGATACGCATGTGTATACCGGTTATGTTATCCCACCGAATTACGATTCGATGATAGCCAAGGTAATTACCGTGGCGCAAACCCGCGAAGAAGCGCTGAATACCATGGAACGAGCCTTATCGGAATTTGTGATCGAGGGTGTTAAAACAACCATACCGTTTCACTTAAAACTGTTAAAAGATCCGAATTTCAGGGCGGGTAACTTTACCACCAAGTTTATGGACTCGTTCGAAATTTCAGAATAAACATGAAACTGCTATAACAGTTTACATACAAAGTACCATTCATATCGCACAGAATGGTACTTTTGTTTTTTAAGATCAGCAATGGGCAAATTATTAGATTCGATAAGGGGGAAAACACAAAGTCTGGAAAGCGAAATGTCGTTTTTCGATCACCTTGAAGTGTTGAGGTGGCACCTGATACGTGCAGCCGTAGCCATTGTTGTGTTTGCCACTTTAGCCTTTGTTTACTTTGATTTTATATGGGGCACCATTATTATGGGACCCAAGCATGCCAGCTTTTTAACCTATCGTTTGCTTTGCAAACTGGGTGAACTGATAGGAAGCGACAGCCTTTGCCTCAGTACCGATCTTCCGGGTAAGATCATCAATACCGAAATGGCGGGACAGTTTTCCATGCAGATCAATACTTCGCTCATATTGGGTATTGTTTTTGGCTTTCCTTATTTATTATGGGAAATATGGCGTTTTGTTAAACCCGCTTTGCGCGAAAAGGAACAAAAAGCCACCAGTGGTTTTGTGTTTTACTGTTCGTCGTTATTCATTGTAGGGATACTTTTCGGTTACTATGTGGTGGCGCCGCTGTCGCTGCACTTTTTAACTAACTATACCATCAGTCCCGATATTCAAAACCAGTTTACTATCGATTCTTATCTTACTTCGGTAGCCACGCTGACATTGGTGAGCGGGTTGGTATTCCAGTTGCCTATCATTGTGTTCATATTGGCAACTATCGGCATATTAACACCAACCTTTATGCGCGAAAAGCGCCGCTATGCCATCATCATCATCATGATCATTGCCATGCTGGTTACGCCAACGCCCGATGTTACTACGATGCTGGTGATAAGCGCTCCGCTGTTTGGCTTGTATGAGCTGAGCATAACGGTGGCGGCAAGGGTGCAAAAGAATAAACTTAAAAAAGAGCAGGAATTTCTAAATTCATAATACAACAATGCACGATCTGAAAATTGCCATCGGCGGCGACCACGCCGGCTTTAGCTATAAACAACAATTTTTACAAAAACTACAGGTAAAAGAGCTGAAAGATTTTGGTACCTACAGTGCCGACTCTGTTGACTATCCCGACTTTGCCCACCCTGTAGCATCGGCCGTTGAAAGCGGGGAGTTTGATCTTGGTATCCTCATCTGCGGCAGCGCCAATGGTGTAGCTATTACCGCCAACAAACACCAGGGCATCCGTGCTGCCATTTGCTGGAACGAAGAGCTGGCAAGCCTTGCCCGTAAGCACAACAACGCCAATATTGTCTGCATCCCCGAAAGGTTCATATCGTTTGAACTGGCCGAAAAGATAGTAGAAACATTTTTTACAACAGAATTTGAAGGCGGTCGCCATGCTAATCGTGTAAACAAAATTTCTTGCTAACTTAGGGCGACATTAATAACAAACTGACAATGAAAAATTTTTACACCACTGCTGTCGCGATGGGCCTTTCCGCCTGCCTTTTCGCACAGGATCCTATTCAAAAAAAGTATGCCGGACTGATCACCGCCGAGGATGCGAAAAAGCATTTAAGCATCATCGCTTCGGATGCCTTTGAAGGCCGCGAAACCGGCAAACCTGGTGCCATGATGGCTGCTAATTACATAGCCGAACAGTTTAAACGTTTAGGCTTAACCGCCCCGGTAAATGGTTCATATTTTTTAGATGTACCATTGGTAACCAACTCCTTCACCGTAAAATCATTAACCATAAACGGGTCATCATTTGCCTTTGGTAAAGACTTTATGGCCACAGGCGGAGGCCCTGCCGGCGACAAGACAATTGCTGCTACCGAGTTTGTGTTTTTGAACCATAAACCGGGTGCCGACCCCGCCGCAGAGCTGGGTAACACAAATATTACAGGTAAGGTAGTCTTCATCATCGTTGATGGTGAAAGCCGCCAGAACCAGCTCAAACGGATACAATTCATCCAAAGCAAAAACCCGCTGTTAATTCTCAGCAATACATCGGGTGCTGCACTCTTTACACAGCGGGTTGGCACCCGCCCGGGCGCTGGCCGTTTAACCATTAAGGATAACTCGGCGCCAGTACCGGCACCTGTATTTAATATTACTACCGGGGTAGCTACACAATTGTTCGCTAACTCGGGCGAAACATTCGAAACCTTTAAAGCCTCCGGCGATGATAAAGGTATGCAGCCAAACCAGACGCTGAAAGCCGACCTGTCGGCCATAGTGAACGCCTCGAGCGTTGATGCCAAAGCGGTGGATGTACTTGGCTTTATGCCGGGTACTGATCTGAAAGATGAGATATTGGTATTCTCTGCGCATTATGATCACCTGGGTTTAACCACATCTGGCGAAGATAAAGTATACAATGGTGCCGATGACGATGGCTCGGGTACCACCGGTGTTTTAGAGATCGCCCAGGCATTCGCGCAGGCTAAAAAGGATGGCCATGGCCCGCGCCGCAGCATTCTGTTTTTAGCTAATGTTGGCGAAGAAAAAGGTTTGCTGGGCTCTGAATACTATACCAGCCACCCGGTGTTCCCGTTAGAGAAAACCGTTACCGACCTGAATATTGACATGATTGGCCGCGTAGGTTTTGATATGATAGGCAAGCCCGATTCGTTAAACTACGTGTATGTTATCGGTTCGAGCATGTTGAGTACTGATCTGCGTAAGATCACCGAAAAGGTGAACAGCACCTATACCCACCTGGTATTGGATTATAAATACGATGACCTGAACGATCCAAACCGATTTTATTACCGCTCAGATCATTACAATTTTGCCAAACATAATGTGCCTATCATCTTCTATTTTGATGGTGTACATGCCGATTACCATAAGCCAAGCGACGAGGTTGACAAGATAGGTTTCCCGATGCTGGCCAAACGCGCGCAACTGGTATTTTATACAGGCTGGGATATTGCCAACCGCGATAAACGCCCCGTGGTTGATGGTAATACAGGAAAACAGTAAGACACTCTTTTTACAGACGGTCGGGCTAAACCCGGCCGTTTCTTTTATTACAGGTATATGAAAAGATTAAAGGAACTATTGATACCGGCAATATTGGCTATTGCTTTTATTTTTTTGACCGCATTTGGCGCCAATGGCAACTTCGGCTTCGGATGGCTCTCAAGCTTTTGCTTTAATTTTCATTTAATTCCTTTTGGGATAGGTTTTGCTGGTGGCGGCGGAATAATTATTCTTGTTTACTACGTTGCATTGTGGCTTGTGTTAACTACATTGTTTATTGGGATAGGGCGCTTGTTCGTATTATTGTTTAAACGAACGATATAATTGTTTACTACTGGCTTTTGTTGATAAAAACATCCACGCAATCATCCCCAACCGGTGTAATCAAAAAATATAATCTCTATTTTTGAGGATATGACAAGCATTGCGGAAGAATTTTTGGTAGCGGCAGAGGATAAGGCTTTTGACAGGGATCACCGCCGTATATTGAACTACAATATCGGCAAGTATGATGTAGCTGTTGAGCGGGGCTTATCGCGCATAGCTAACCTTGAAAATGCCAAGCGCAAGGCCCATGTCATCAAATGGAAGGTGATGGAGAACCTGGATAAGTTTTTACCCGAGTTCGAAGGTAACTTTCAGCGCCGTGGTGGTAAAGTAATATGGGCCAACGATTACAAAGAGGCCCAGGACGAGATACTGCAAATTATGCAGCGTGCCGGTGCCAAAACGGTAGTCAAATCCAAATCTATGGTGACGGAGGAAATTCACCTGAATGAGTTTCTGGAAAGTCACCAAATGGAATCGTTAGAGACCGACCTGGGTGAATACATTGTTCAGTTGCTGGGCCAAAAGCCTTACCATATTGTTACCCCGGCCATGCACCTCAGCAAGGACGACATTGCCAAACTGTTCCATGAGCGTTTTGGAACGCCTATAGATGCTACACCCGAACAGCTCACGCTTAAAGCCCGCGAACTGCTGCGCGAAAAATACCTGACCGCCGATGTAGGCATCACCGGCGCTAACTTTTTAATTGCCGATACCGGCAGCATCGCGATAAGCGAGAACGAAGGTAACGCGCGTTTGTGCACCACCTTTCCTAAAATACACATTGCCATAGTAGGTATAGAAAAGATCATCCCCAGCATGGCCGATCTCGACCTGTTCTGGCCCATGTTATCCACACATGGTACCGGGCAAAACCTTACCGTTTACAATTCCATTTTAAGCGGCCCGCGCCAGGCTGATGAAACCGACGGGCCCGAAGAGATGTATGTGATATTGCTGGATAACGGCCGCACCAACCTGCTTGCCCAAAAAGAACAGCGCCAGGGCCTGTACTGTATCCGCTGCGGTGCCTGCCTTAATGCCTGCCCCATATATAAAAACGTTGGCGGGTATACTTATAACACCCCATACAGCGGGCCCATAGGCTCGGTAATTACCCCGCACATGCGCGGTATGGAAGACTTTAAACACCTGAGCTACGCATCGAGCCTTTGCGGCAATTGCAGCGAAGTTTGCCCCGTGAAGATAGAGATCCATAAAATGTTGCTCCTTAACCGCCGCGACGCGGTTAAAGAAGGTATTGTTACCCGCAAAGAACGCTGGGGCTGGTCGCTTTGGAAAAAAGGCATGCTCACCCGCAAAATGATGGACTTTTTTAGCGGTAAAACCAAAAACTTCCTGCTCAAAAGGTTCTTCAAAAAAAGTTGGGGCCATTTCAGGGAAATGCCCGATGTGGCCGAAAAATCGTTTAGTAAACAGTGGGTGGAGAAGGATAAAGGAGCAGAGAAGGAGTAGTTTTAGAATCAAGAATCAAGGCTTGTTTGGAAACGCGCCACTGGCACGTACCAGCGTAGGTAGCCTGCGACTAAATAATTGGAATTGATTTAGGTAGACAAAGTTTATTGTCAAAGCCGTTTGATGTTGGAGACATTCGGGCATCCCGGCAAAAAAATTACACATTTACTTCAACCTAAAACGGAGAACCGCCATCATTATTAAACCAATTTTCGGCAGTACCCCACTTCTTTTTGTAATTATCCTCTCCTTTGTGGCTCCTATTACAATATTGGTGCGCAAAAACACTTCCTCGCATGTTGTATAGTAAACCCATATCTGGTCCAGAAATATCGTCCATACTTGTTGGCTTTTTTATTGAAATGAATGCCTTGAGCCGGTCTTTCCACGGTGGTAAGTGGTCCATATCAACAGCATGATTCTTTTTAATAGCACCATTGCATATATGGCATATATAAGCGCCATTTTTTTTGGGTGTATCTGTTTTCATCCATGTTTTAGCTGTGGATTGAAAACGCAAATATTTTCTTACCTCACCTGATGATATGTCGTCATATTCAATAGGGTCTTCAGCATAATCCGCTGGGTCCCAATCTTCATCATCGTCAGATTTTTCCTCGTCTCCGTAGGATATAGCCTTAATCTTGAATAGGAAATTTTCTATGTTATATACCTTATCAAAATTTTCATTTTCTTGTTTAAGGAGTTCTTCAATTTCCCAATTCTTTTTTAGTTGCTGAGTGATCTTGGTTGAATACTGGATGAAATTTATAATATCTTCAATAGTGGCCTCGTCTTTTTTCTCATTAATAACCCGCCGTTGTATGGTACTGTAGTCGCTTTGACCTTGTACGCCTGTTAAGATAGCTTTGCGTTGGGTCTGGGTATTCCTGGCGCATGATGAACAGCTACATGCGGATGAATGTATCTTGTTTTGTATAACCTGTTTTAGAAACGGAACAGAAGGCATAGTAAGGCCTTTTGAGCCTGCCTCTGCTTGTGTATGATGGGCAATTGGTGGTCTTTCGATATTTCTTTTATCGTACAGGCGACTCATTTGTATTGCAATAGATGAAAATCAATGCAATATAAAATATTAATATTAAATATTTAAGCCAGAAATAATTAATTACACACCTTCATAAATCACACCCGAAGTAGGCGTTTCTTTCAGTTCTATTTTTGAAAGTCCCGGAAGCTGCGGTTTAATATTATCCCATATATAAACGGCCAATAGTTCGGCAGTGGGGTTTTCAAGCCCGGGGATATCGTTCAGCATGGCGTGGTCAAGCTGCTCTACCAGTGGTTTTACAATCGCTTTAAGGTCGCCGAAATCAATTACCCAGCCTTCGTGGCTTTTTAGCTTACCGTCAACATAAACGGTAAGGTGATAAGTATGCCCGTGTACGTTGCGGCATTTATGCCCTTCGGGCACATTGGGCAGAAAATGCGCCGAGTCGAATGTGAATTGTTTGTAGATGATCATGACAGGGCAAATAGAAACAATATATCCTTTTTAAAGTATGATAGCGGTCATTTTCAATGATTGAAGATGGATTGATCGAATGAATGATTGTTTAATAAGAGATGCTTTATCAATCAATCATTCATTCGGTCATTCAATCAATATTATAATATCGACTTCGCGATCCCCATTTCCAGGCCCCTCAGTTCGGCCAGGCCGCGTAGCCTGCCGATGGCAGAATAACCCGGGTTGGTTTTCTTTTTCAGATCGTCCAGCATCTGGTGGCCATGGTCGGGGCGCATCGGGATATCTATCTTGCGCTTTTGCATGGCATGGATAATCTCTTTTACAACCCCATACATATCCACATCGCCTTCCAGGTGGTTGTCTTCGTAAAAATCGCCAAACTCATTGCGTTTAGTGGCACGCAGGTGGATGAAGTTGATACGGTCGGCAAAACGGTGCACCATTTCGGGCAGGTCATTATCCGGGCGCACCCCGAACGAACCTGTGCAAAAGCATAAGCCGTTGTTTAACGACGGTACAGCGGTAATGAGCGCCTGTATATCCGCGGCGGTACTTACCACGCGTGGTAAGCCTAAAATAGGGTAGGGTGGGTCGTCAGGGTGGATCACCATCTTCACGCCATGCTCATCGGCAACGGGGATGATCTGTTGTAAAAAGTAGATGAGGTTACTGCGCAGGTGTTCAGCATCAATGCCTTTATAGGCATCCAAAGCCTGCTGGAATTGCTCCAGCGTAAAGCTTTCTTCGCTTCCGGGTAACCCCGCGATGATATTGCGTTGCAGTAACAGCTTTTCATCATCGCTCATGGCATCAAAACGTTGCTTAGCGCGATCTAATTCTTCGGCGCTGTAAGCAGCTTCGGCACCTTTACGTTTCAGCATAAATACCTCGAAGGCTATAAATGCGGCTTTTTCAAAACGCAGGGCTTTTGAGCCATCTTCAACCGTGTAGGCAAGGTCGGTACGTGTCCAATCCAGCACGGGCATAAAATTGTAGGTTACAATATTTACGCCGCAATGGGCCAGGTTAATAAGGCTTTGCTTGTAATTTTCTATGTATTGTTTAAAATCGCCTGTTTGGGTTTTTATGGCTTCGTGTACGGGCACGCTTTCTACCACATCCCAAACCATACCAGCTTCTTCTATTATTGCCTGGCGTTTTTTTATTTCTTCAATGGTCCAAACCTGCCCGTTGGGGATATGGTGCAGGGCGGTAACAATACCGCTGCATCCCGCCTGGCGGATATCCGAAAGGCTAACAGGGTCATTAGGTCCATACCAGCGCATGGTTTGTACCATTCTGTAATTTTCAGGTTGTTTTTGGTCTGATTGCATGATCTTATTCTTTTATACGCCGCTAAAAATTGAAAAGCCACCGTCAACGTTCACTACGGTGCCGGTTACAAATTTGGATGCATCGCTTAACAGCCATACCAATGCGCCAATCAGCTCATCAGCCTCGCCAAAACGGCCGAACGGTGTTTTTTTGAGCACCAGGTTGCCGCGTTCTGTATAACTGCCGTCGGGTTGGGTTAATAAGGTACGGTTCTGCTCCGTCAGGAAAAATCCGGGAGCAATGGCATTCATACGAATGGTATCGCGATGGCGACGGGCCGTTTCAACAGCGAGCCATTTTGTATAAATATCAATGGCGGCCTTGCCCATGCTGTAACCTAATACTTTGGTGATAACACCCTGTGGCGCCATGGATGATATATTGACGATACTACCCTTGCCTCTTTGAGCAATGGCCTGGCCGAATACCTGGGTAGGGATCATGGTGCCATATAAATTCAGCTCCATTACCTGGCGCATGGCATCAATGTTTAGCTTAAATACGTCATCAACAGGCTGCACCACGGCTCCCGGCATATTGCCGCCTGCACCATTAACCAATCCGTCGATATGCCCGAACGCGTCTAAAACTTTATTTTTAGCTGCGATGAGCTCATCTTCTTTCATTACATCGGCAATCAGCGCGATGGCTTTACCGCCTGCCGCGTTAATGGCTTCGGCGCGTTGTTCGGCAACGGCCTGGTTACGGCCCAATATGCCCACGGTGCCGCCGGCCTGCGCAATGCCTTTGGTAAAAGCATCGCCTAAAATACCCGTACCACCGGTTACTATTATTACTTTATCAGTTAGCGAGAAGTTGTTATCCATTATAAAAGGTTTTAGCATTTAGCTGCATTTTGTGTGTGATGACACCTAACAAAACTGACGCTAAATTGGTTAATTTTTGGCACATAGAAATATAAACCGCCTAATTATCTACGCAAACGTTTACGGTATTATTGTGCAACCCAAAGGGCATCGGTAAACCAGGCTTTATTGTCGAACAAATATTCAACAGGCTTAAAGCCTGTACGGCTGGCAATATCCGTTATTTGTTTCAGCGTGAATTTTTGCGATATCTCCATGTGAACAGGTTCATCTTTTTTAAAGTGAATTGCCTTACCGGATGATTTGAATTGCACTGTTTGATCGGCAAGGCTGATGAGGTAACTTTTACAGGAACCTGTTTCAGGGTCGTAGGTCGGATAGTGATCGAACTGGCCGGTATTAAAATCGGCACCGAGCTCTTTATTTATCCTGTTGAGCAGGTTGAGATTAAATTTACGGGTAATGCCGGCCTTATCGTTATAAGCGGCCAATATGGTTTTGGGGTTCTTTTTCAGATCGAAGCCAATAAGTACCCTGTCGCCGGGCGACAGATGCTTGCGTAACTCATGGCAGAATTGTTCCGATTCGGCTATGGGCATGTTTCCAATGTTCGAACCTAAAACAAGTACCACCTTTCGTTTATCCGATATGGAAGCGGCTTTCTCCAGCATATCAAAATACTCGCCGTTTAAGCCTGTAAATTTTAAACCCGGAAGGCTTCTGGCTAACTGTTCATCCAGCAACTGTATCACATGGGCCGAAATATCAATGGGTACGTAGGTAAAATCTATCCGTTGTTGCAACAGGTATCTTAACAGGTAAGTAGATTTCAGCGCATCGCCGGCGCCAAGTTCTATCAGGTCGAACCCTTCATTATTGATTGTAAGGTGTTTGGCAAGGGCATCGGTTTGTTCGCTGAATATTTCCAGTTCACAGCGGGTCAGGTAATACTCCGGACTGTTCATAATACCCTGGAACAGTTCATCGCCAGCGGCATCATAAAAATACTTGGAGTTTAACCGTTTGGGATCAGCGCTAAGGCCCGTTAGCACATCATTATAAAATTGATTATTGGTTGCCGTTTCAGCCTTCCCGGGTGTTGTGGTTATTATCAGCGATTCGATATTCATAGTCTTTTTGATCGTATTATCGTGCTAAACGTATACCCGTAAATTGCCAGCGCAAATGCGGGTGAAAAAAGTTGCGGTAGGTGATCCGGCTATGCCCCTCAGGTGTTACCTCGGATGCGCCGCGCAGTACCTTTTGGTTTACCATAAACTTACCGTTGTATTCGCCAATGGCGCCCGGCGCTTTTTTAAAACCGGGATAAGGCAAGTAAGCGCTTTCGGTCCATTCCCAGCGTTTGCCCCAGTTAAATTGAGCGGCTGCAACTTCCCACTCAAACTCCGTAGGCAGGCGCATTCCTTTCCAACAGGCATAGGCGTAGGCTTCATAGTAGCTGATGTGGCAAACCGGGGCATCCACATCAACAGGCTGCAAACCGGTATAGGTATAGTTATGCCACTTACCATCAATATAATGCCAGTACAGTGGCGATGTAATATGATCGGTTTTTACCCAATCCCAACCTTCTGAGTGCCAGAAACGGAAATCGGTATAACCGCCGGCATTCATAAACTCCAGGTATTCGGCGTTGGTAACCAAATGGTTACTGATCTCAAAATTATCCAGGTAAATTTTGTGGTGGTTCAGCTCATTATCAAAACAGAAGCCATCGCCACTAAAGCCCACCTCATAAATGCCTTCCTTTACAGGGATGAACTGCATTTCTGTTGACTCCACGTGAGCCGCCTTGTATTTCTTATCATAAGCCGGGAAAAGCGGGTTATGGCCCAGGATGTATTTGATATCGGTCATCAGCAATTCCTGGTGCTGCTGCTCATGGTTAAAGCCCAGGATGACGAGTGCGGTAATTTCCGGCGGTCGCTCTTCGCACAAAAACTTAACCATGGCCTCATCTACATACTCCCGGTACTGCATAATGTCGATAACGGTAGGCCGGCTCAGGTTGCCGCGGTCGGTACGGATAACGCGGTTGCCTACAGTTTCGTAGTAGCTATTGAATACAAAGTTGTAGTCCGGATCAAATTCCTGGTAGCCGATAACGTTGGGCTTGAGTATAAATGTTTCGAAAAACCAGGTGGTATGCCCCAAATGCCATTTGGGCGGACTCACATCTTCAACAGGCTGCACCACATAGTCTTCTGTTTGCAAAGGTTCGCAAATGTATGTGCTATGTTGGCGAATGGTAATATATTGTTCTGTTAAAGTCATACCGGCTGCTTTTTCAATATCGTTTAAGGGCCTGAATTGTTTTAATATTTTAGCTGAATAAGTAAAAATACGATACTTAACCGGATAAATATTTCAGCATAATTTAAAGTATGATATCACCATGATAAAAAACTGAAATTTTAATTTTTAAATTATTTTTAAAGGTATATCTTTGCAATCCCAAAATAGGGGTTGTTCTTTTTGTTTGATGATTAACGACAGATACATATCTTCAATAATTATCGCCATATTAATAGCAAGCCATAAAGGTTTAATACTAAAATGGCCCGTTCGTCTAGGGGTTAGGACGTTAGATTTTCATTCTAGAAACAGGGGTTCGATTCCCCTACGGGCTACTTTTATTATACAGTCTTCAGTCGGTAGTTCAAAGTCAATGAGTCGGCTTTGGAATTGCTACTGACATTAGACTCAAAACTACAGACTCAAATTATGGCCCGTTCGTCTAGGGGTTAGGACGTTAGATTTTCATTCTAGAAACAGGGGTTCGATTCCCCTACGGGCTACAAACCCTCTTTACAAAGTGTAAAGAGGGTTTTTGCTTTTTAGGGGGTTTGGAAAATATACCGACGCTTTTTTTGCCCCTTCTCCTTTCCAATTGTTAAAAAATGTTAAAACTATTTGAAGTTTTCTGACTGCTTTTTTTCTTTGGGCCGTCAATTTTTAAACAATAAACCAATTATCGTAAAAGCATTTTTTGAAAGCTATCATTTATAAATTTTAGTTGTTAGATCATGTTATCACAATTCACAACCACCCGTTTTAGCGTATCACGCAAGTTTACATTTCTCTTTTTATTATTTTTTGCATCAGTCTTAGCCTCACAGGCACAGCAGCAGCCCGCCACATGGCCAGCCGGCAAATCAGGCTTTACCGCTAAGCTGATGAACATTGAAGCCGCCAGTAATGAAACATTCCGTTACAATACAACCCTGCATAATGGTTCATCCGGCGCACGTATTTACGAACTCAAAACCGATATCCCCTTTGGCTGGACGATCGCCTATAAAGTGGACGGCAACCAGGTTACTTCCATCAACATGGACGCCGGGAAAACGCAGGATATCGCCATCGAGGTTAATGCAGCAACCAACGCCGCCCCCAAAAAATACATCATTCCTATCAAGGCTGTATCCGGTGCTGATACCTTGTCGCTGAAACTGGAAGCCGTAGTTAAAGGTTCGTATAGCCTGACGCTCAGCACGCCGACAGGAAGATTGAGCGACGAAGTAACTTCAGGCAGTCAGAAAGAACTGCAGCTGGTTGTTAAAAACACGGGAACGCTACCCTTGAACGATCTGCAGGTTACCGCTCAGCTGCCTTCCGGCTGGGAATCTACTTTTGAACCCACCAGTATCAAACAACTGGAAGCCGGGAAATCGATCGATATTAAAGCGACCCTAAAAGTACCGGATAAAACAATTGCCGGCGATTACGCCGCTACTTTTACAGCGACGAACAGCAATACCAATGCATCGATAGCTTTCCGTCTGATGGTAAAAACGTCGTTACTTTCCGGCTGGATCGGTGTTTTAGTCATCCTGCTGGCCGTTGGTATCGTTTATTATCTCATTCGTAAATATGGCAGAAGATAAAACAGCCTTTTAGTTTTTACCAATGAAAGATCCTATTATACAGCTAAAGGGCTTAACCAAATACTATGGCCCTGTTAAAGCGGTTGATGAGCTGAACCTTGATATTTATAAAGGCGAAATCTTCGGACTGCTGGGGCCTAACGGAGCGGGCAAAACCACTACCATATTAATGATGCTCGGGCTTACCGATCCAACAAGCGGAACCGCGCAGGTTTGCGGGCACAATGCTACCAGCAGTCCCATTCAGGTGAAGAAAAAAGTAGGCTATATGCCCGACAGTGTAGGCTTTTACGACAACATGACCGCGTTGGAAAACTTGTTATATATCGGCAGGCTGAACGGTGTACCCGAACATGAGCTTAAAAAACGCTCGGCCGAGGTGTTGGAAATTGTGGGCCTTAGCGCAGAGAAGGATAAAAAAACTTCGGCATTTTCCCGCGGTATGAAACAACGACTGGGCCTGGCCGATGTGCTGATCAAGAATCCCGATGTTATTATTCTGGATGAGCCGACACTCGGAATAGATCCTACCGGGGTAAGAGATTTTTTAGCACTGATAAAACAGTTGAGCCGGCAGCAGGGGCTTACCGTTTTACTCTCATCGCATCATTTACACCATGTGCAGCAGGTGTGCGACCGGGTAGGGATTTTTGTGAGCGGAAAGCTGCTGGCGCAGGGCGATATCGGCGGCCTGTCTGCTCAGCTATTCGGCACTAACAGCCACATTACTCAGATCAGCATAACAAAACCTATTCCGCAATCCTGGCCGCTCGAGCCGGAACTCAAGGCATGGGAAGGCATCAGCCAGATCAGCATCCGGGAAAATGAACTGGAATTTACCAGCGACCGTGACATAACGGCCGGGTTGGTTCGCTTCCTGGTTGAAAAGGGTTATGACGTGATCGGCGTCAATCAAAAAAATTATGGCCTCGACGATATCTATCAAAAATATTTTGAATCCAACAGTACTAAAAATACAAGCTATGAAAAGTCAATCGCCTGATCAGGGACCTTTCGGCGTTATGGTTCATAAGGAAATAGCAGATCATATACGCAGCTGGCGCTTCGCCATACTTATCGCACTCATCGTTCTTACTTTTATTGCCGCTATGTATGTTTCACTGGCCAATATTAAATCGGCTGTAGGTAATACCAAAGACCCCGACCATGTTTTTTTATATCTGAAATTGTTAACTACAACCGATAATTCTATTCCGCCCTTTCATGTATTCCTGAGTTTTTTGGCCCCATTGCTGGGCATCAGTTTAGGATTTGATGCCGTTAATTCGGAACAGAACAGCGGAACCTTGACCCGCCTGATGGCGCAGCCGATATACAGGGATAATTTGTTGCTGGCTAAATTTGTGAGCGCCCTGGTTATCGTCAGCGGCCTGTTTATTGCATTGGCTTTGCTGATGATAGGTGGCGGGCTGGTGTTAACCGGGGTACGCATGGAACCTCAGGAGTTGCTCCGGATACTGGGATTTATCACAATAACCATTGCCTATGTAGCTTTTTGGTTAAGCTTATCTATCATGCTGTCCATTCTATTTAAACAAGCGGCAACGTCTGCACTTACCGCGATCGGGATCTGGCTGTTCTTCACTATATTTTACCAGATCGTGATCAATCTCGTTATAAAGTCTTTTATACCCGATCCCGCTTATCTTACCCAAGATCAGATCATCAGTTATAACAACTTTATTTTGAACTTACAGCGCGTGGCACCAAACCAGCTTTACTCCGATGCCGTTACCACGCTGCTGGTGCCTTCGGTACGCAGCCTTGGCCCGATTACTATGGAACAAATGGCCGGCGCCATACCGGCTCCGTTGCCTTTTAAAGAGAGTGTAATGATTGTTTGGCCTCAGGTAAGCGGTTTGATCGCGTCAACCGTAAGCTGTTTTGCGCTTGCTTATTTCCTGTTTATGCGTCGTGAGATACGGAGCTGATGAAAAATCATGTTACATTAAATGCATATTGAGGGTTCTTAAATTATTAATCGCTTCGAATCATTTTACATGTAAATAAATTATAATTGTATAAAAGACATTTTTTATTTCTTTTTAAAAAATTTTGGCACTATCTTGAACCGCCAATTTACCTGTTATGAAAAGAAGAAGTGCAATAAAAGGCTTATCCCTTGCTACCGCAGCCTTATTATTTGATAAAATAACCAAAGCAGCTGATTTTGATATCAACAAGCGCATTGCTGCCGGTATTTTCCAACCCTCATGGGAATCGTTAAAGCAATACCATGTGCCCGATTGGTTTCGGGATGCAAAGTTCGGTATGTGGGCGCACTGGGGGCCGCAATGCCAGCCTGAGCATGGCGATTGGTATGCAAGGGGTATGTACCAGGAAGGAAGTGATGCCTATAATTTTCACCTGAAAAAATACGGACATCCATCAAAATTTGGTTTTAAGGATGTAATAAACGAATGGAAGGCCGAGAACTGGAATCCCGAAGAATTGGTTGGCTTATATAAAAATGCAGGCGCGCAATATTTTTTCGCGTTGGCCAATCACCATGATAATTTCGATCTGTATAAAAGTAAATATCAACCCAAGTGGAACAGTACCAAAGTTGGCCCTAAAAAGGATCTGATAGGCGGATGGGCAAAGGCGGCCAAAAACCACGGTTTGCGTTTTGGTGTAAGCGTACATGCATCGCATGCATGGCGCTGGTACGAGTCGGCACAGCTGGCGGATAAAAATGGTCCGATGGCGGGTGTCCCATACGATGGCAATCTGACCAAAGCTGATGGCAAAGGCAAATGGTGGGACGGCCTTGACCCGCAGGAACTGTACGCGCAAAATCATGCCTTGAGTCGAAATAGCGCCAATCCCAACAGCATACACGGCCAGTGGGGATGGCAGAATGGGGCCGTTGCACCCAGTAAAGCGTATTGCGATAACTTTTTAAATCGCACCATCGAACTGCTTGATAAATACGATCCCGACCTGATCTACTTTGATGATACCGCCCTGCCGTTATGGCCCGTGAGCGATGCCGGTTTGAAAATAGCGGCCCATATGTATAACAGCAATATGAAAAAGCATGGCGGTAAGCTGGAAGCGGTATTGTTTGGAAAGATACTGGATGCCGAACAGCAAAAATGTATGGTGTGGGATATAGAACGCGGCCAAAGCAATAAAATTGAACCCTTTGCCTGGCAAACCGATACCTGTATAGGTAATTGGCATTATGACCGCCGCGTGTATGACCGTAAAGGTTATAAAAGCGCCAAAACCATAATTCATACTCTGGCAGATGTGGTGAGCAAAAACGGTAACCTGCTGCTTAACGTGCCTGTGCGCGGCGACGGGACTATTGATGAGCAGGAGAGAGAAGTAGTGGCCGGTATAACCAAATGGATGCAGGCTAATAGCGAATGTATTTATGCTACCCGCCCATGGAAGGTATATGGTGAGGGCCCGGCAATGGAAAATGCCGCCCCCCTGAGCGCGCAAGGCTTTAACGAAGGCAAGGGCAAACCCTTCACCTCGCAGGATATCCGCTTTACCACCAAAGGCGATATTTTATACGCTATAGCTTTGGGTACCCCTGCCGATGGAAAAATAAGCATCAAAAGCCTTTCGGCAGATAATGCGCTTTATCCTAAGGCCATTAGCCGGGTAGAGCTAACAGGAACGGGGCAACCCCTGCAAATAACCAGGAATACCGAAGCCTTAACTGTTACACTGCCTGCCAATATGCCGGAGCAGGTGGCTTACGCGCTTAAGGTTATACCAGGATAAGCTTTTTAAAGTGACCATTTTGCTGTATTTGCCTCCATCCAGCGGGCCGGGGCAGAACGCTTTTTTTAACCGGTCGATCGTTGTAAGCTGCATTTTTTTGTATTTAACAATCTGAGCTAAACGTATTGCCATGCGCTATGTTATAATATATTGTACAATGTATTTATTTATAAGAAATCTACTTAAGTACAAAAATATAGTTGTACTTTCGAATTAATAATAAATACCCTCCTGCCGGATTTCTTTTTCCGGATTTTTTAACTGCAATTAAATCCTATAACGTGTTAACAATCGAGCCGCACCATATCATTGCTATTGGCGCCTCTGCAGGCGGCATGGAAGAGATTAATTCTTTTTTTGACCATACGCCCTTAGATGGTGTATCCTATGTTATCGTGCAGCATTTATCCTCTGATTTTAAAAGCCGGATGGTGGAACTGTTGGCCAGGCATAGCAAGCTGGTAGTAAAGCAGGCCGAAGATGGGATGACCGTTCGCTGTAACGAGGTGTACCTCATCCCCAGCAATAAATACATGACCATAAGCGAGGGTAGCTTATATTTAACAGAAAAGGGAAATATTCAGGGGCCACATTTAACGATCAATGAATTTTTTAGCTCACTGGCTGCCGATTACGGAAAAAAAGCCATTGGCATCATTTTTTCCGGTTTGGGTTCCGATGGTACAGAAGGGGTAAAGGCGATTAAAAAAGCAGGTGGAATGGTAATAGCCCGTGATCCTGAAACTTCAGAATTTAGCAGTATGCCTTCGCATGCCATTGCCACGGGCCTGGTGGATTTTGTATTGGAGCCTGCTTTAATGCCCGGTGCCATTGAAGATTATGTAAAACAGGAGGGCGATCTGGTAGCAGAAAACCAGGATGATGAAAAAAGCCTCACCGCCATTATCGCGCTGATCAAAGAAAGGTCGCCGCTTGATTTTTCGGATTATAAACAGCCAACTATACTACGCAGAACGAAAAGGAGGGCTTCCTATGGTAACTTTAATACATTAGGAAAGTATCTTAATTTTTTGAAAGTTACACCGGCAGAAGTAGATGCCCTGGCCAAAGAGTTCCTCATCAGTGTTACTTCCTTTTTCAGGGATAAGGAGGCTTTTGATTTTATACAAAGTAAAGTACTGCCCGATATGCTGGGAAGGCTCGAACCGGGGGAAGAACTGAAAATGTGGGTGGCGGGCTGTGCTACCGGCGAAGAAGTTTATTCATTAGCCATATTGATAGCCGAGCAATTAACGGGCAATTTAGCCGATACTGTAGTTAAGCTATTTGCCACTGATATTGATAGCGCCGCGCTGGTGCATGCCGGCAAAGGAATATATGGTAAAAGCATTTCGAAAAATATATCTGCTGAACGGCTTGACGCATTCTTTCTGAAGGAAGGAGAAAATTACAAGGTAAAACAGGTTATACGCAAAATGGTGATCTTTGCCCAGCACGATCTTGTTAAAAACCCGCCATATTGCAATATGCACCTCATCAGTTGTCGTAACCTGCTCATCTATATGGCCCCTGTTTTGCAAAAGAAAATATTTACCATGATGCTTTTCGGGCTTAAAAAGGACGGCTATTTATTTTTAGGCTCCAGTGAAAACCCGATGCCCATCATCAACAACCTGGAGGTGGTGAATAAAAAATGGAAGATCTATAAGAACCTGGAAGCAAAACGCACCGTAAGCTTTGATGCCTTTTCGATGCCCGATCTGCCGGATACAAAGCACATACCTTCGCGCTTTTCACCCGATACGGGTAAAACCACAAAGCATCATACCCCATCCGAAGAAATACAGGAAAGCCTGGCATATAAACTGGACTACCTTGCTGTCTGTATCGACGAAAACAACCAGGTTATAAAATGTTACGGGGATACCTCAAAATACTTACTCCATAAACATTTTAGTTCTAACCTGGCGGAGCTTTTGCCAAAACCGCTTGGCGTAGCTTTCAATACCTTATGTAAAAAGGTTTCCGAAACAAAAGAAAACGCAGTGCTTAACGGAATAAGAATAAAACGGGAGCAGCATTTGGTCAATGTTAGCCTGTCCGTCAGTCCTCTGGTATTAAAAGGGAAGGAAAAATTGTTATGGGTAACTTTCAGCGAGGATAAATCAACTGTTCCAATGCAGGAAGATGCCATATACGATGAAAAAATATACCTTGATCAATACGTTATCAACCTCGAAGAGGAATTGAAGGATTTAAAAGATAAGTTGTATGCCGCTAACGAAAAGCTGGATGCTTCCAATGAAAACCTGCAATCTTTTAATGAGGAACTCATTTCGGCTAATGAGGAAATGCAAAGTACCAATGAAGAAATGCAATCTGTGAACGAGGAATTGCATACCATTAATTCGGATTACCAGCTTAAAAACAAAGAACTCCTGGAGATCAACGATGACCTCAATAATTATTTCCGCAGCAACATTAACGGGCAGCTGTTCATTGATAATGAGCTGCGGTTAATGAAATTCTCGCCGGGTACCGTTAAGCAGATCAACCTGCTCGAAACGGATATCGGCAGGCCGCTTAGTCATATTTCTACCAATATCAAATTTGAAACCATTATAGACGATATTAAAAAAGTATTGGTGGAAGGATGTGTTATTACCAAAGAAATTGAAACGAACAATGGAAAATGGTATCAGATCATGACGATGCCTTACGTACAGCAGGCAGATCATACTAATAATGGCGCTATCATTACATTTAATGATATTACCGAATTAAAAAGAATACAGCAGGAACTGGATATCAGCAGTAAAATGCTGGGCATGGCCATCGAGTCGGCTGCAATGGGTATCTGGTCTATCAACGCGGAAACCCGTGAATTTATTCCATCCGCACGGCTGAAAGAACTATTTGGCTTTCATGCTGATGAGCAAATGACTTTTGAATCGGCTATAGCACAAATAGATAATGACTATCGATCCCTGGTAAGAAATGCAGTTGAAGCAGCAATTAACCGCGGAGAAGTATGTGATGTCGAAATTCCCCTGACTGGATTCCACGATGGGAAATTGCGCTGGATAAGGGCCAACGGAAATCTTACCCATGACCCGGATGGGAAGCCGGGATATTTTACAGGTGTTATGCACGATATAACCGTGCATAAGCAGGACGATATCAGAAAAACGGATTTTATCGCCATGGCGAGCCATGAGCTTAAAACACCACTCACGTCGCTCCAGGCCTATGTGCAAATGTTGGCTACCAGGGCAGAAAAAGAAGAAGATACTTTTGCGCTCGGCGCACTGAATAAGGCCAATATTCAAGTGAAAAAAATGACTGCCCTGATCAATGGCTTTTTGAACGCGTCAAGCTTTGAAGCAGGCAAGATCTATTTGAATGAACAGCCTTTTGAGATCAATACCTTAGTGAACGAAATAGCGGAAGATATGACGCTAATCACTAAAAGCCACAACATTGTGGTAGCGCCGGGCTCACCCGTGTTTGTCAATTCGGACAGGGATAAGATAGGCCAGGTAATTGCCAACTTTTTAAGCAACGCGATAAAATATTCACCCAAAGGAAAAGACATTACAGCTTCCTGCGAAGAAATTGAGGGCACGGTACAAGTGAGTATAACAGACGAAGGCCTTGGCATACAAGCAGAAGACCAGGAAAGTTTGTTTAACCGTTATTACCGGGTTGAAAATGAACAAACTAAAAACACTTCGGGCTTTGGCCTTGGCCTTTATTTGTCTGCCGAAATTATCCAAAGGCACCAGGGCAAAGTATGGGTAGAGAGCGAAATGGGTAAAGGATCAACGTTTTACTTTAGCTTACCAATATTTGAATCGGTTGCAATTGCTGAGTAGCTGGTTAACAGGGAATTTTCTTGAGATCAATAAAAACTAATTTTTAATTACTTTAGTGTTGCATTACTACACCGGTTATAGTATGGAAACATTAAGAGCATCAGGCTATGCCCCCGTAAACGGCATAAATATGTATTATGAGATACATGGCGAAGGCAATATACCTTTAGTGCTGATACATGGTGGCGGCTCAACCATCGAAACCTCATTTGGTAATATACTGCCCTTATTTGCGGCCCATAACAAAGTAATAGCTGTTGAGTTGCAGGCTCATGGCCGAACCGGCGACAGGGATGCCCCCGAATCTTTCGTGCAGGATGCCGATGATGTGGCTGCGCTGATCAGGTACCTCCATATTAATAAAGCTGATTTTTTAGGCTTTAGCAATGGCGGCAGCACGGCCATGCAGATAGCCATAAGGCATGCTGAAATTGTTAATAAGATAATTGTAGTTGCCGGTGCCTCAAAGCGCGATGGATTGATTCCCGGATTTTTTGATATGATGCAGCACGCTACTATAGATAGCATGCCTTGGCCTTTAAAGGAAGCTTTCTTAAAAGTAACCCCGGATAAGGCACGCTTACAAACGATGTTTGAAAAAGATAGACAGCGCATGATCACCTTTACCGACTGGCCCGATGAGGATGTTAGATCTATAAAAGCACCCACTCTTTTTATAGCAGGCGATAAAGACGTGATCACGATTGAACATACCATCGCTATGTCGCGCTTAGTAGCAGGGGCGCAATTAATGGTATTACCGGGTATTCATGGTGCCTGTATTGGCGAGGTATGTACCACGAAACCCGGCAGCAGGCAGGTTGAAGTAACGGCAACCTTAATTGAAGAATTTTTGAATGAATAGCCGGGCATTGCTTTTGACTCATATAATCGATATCATCTGCCCAATGAAAAGAAAACGGCCATTTATTTTATTTTAATTGCCTCAATATATTGCTAAAAACATGTTATTTTTACCAGTGCCTAAACATCGTTTTTTGTGATTAAACCCCTGACAGCCTTTACGCTATTTTGCTTTTTCTTTATTGCTTCATCCGCGCAAAGTGTAAACAATGCCGCGGTTCTTTCGCGTAAGCAGGTACCCATACTGTGCTACCACCAGATACGCGATTGGCGCAAAAGCGACAAAAAGATAGATAAGGATTATATCATTCCGCCGGCAACGTTTAAAGCACATTTAAAAATGCTGGCCGATAGTGGTTACCATACCATCCTGCCCGATCAGTTGTACGATTATCTTACCAAAGGCACTCCGCTGCCCGATAAGCCCATCATGCTCACGTTTGATGATACCGATGGCGACCAGTTTACCGTGGGTCGCCCCGAATTGATGAAGTATGGTTTTAAAGGCGTATTTTTTATCACTTTCAACAACATCGCCAAAAACAAGTATTACATGGACCGTAAGCAAGTAAGGCAACTATCAGACGAAGGAAATACGATAGCCAACCACACCCGCGATCATACCAACTTTAAAAAATATACGCCCGCCGATTGGGAGCCGCAAATAGCCATACCCACAAAAAAGCTCGAACTGCTTACCGGTAAACCCGTTACCTTTTTCGCTTTTCCGTTTGGCGCGTGGAATACGGCCGGCTTACCCCAACTGCATAAATTGGGCTTTAAAGCGGCTTTCCAGCTTACAGACGCGCGCGATAAGAATGACCCGATCATGACCATTCGCCGGGTGTTAGACTGCGGCTATTGGAGTACCGAAACGCTCGACTACAATATCAAGCACGATTTTGGCCGCCCCGAACCCCAAAAGCCGCTATTGGCTAAAGCGAGATAATAGTACTTGTCCGCAAATTGTGGTACCCGCCTTTTTTACGTTTGCCTAAAGGTATTTGTATCTGCCGGCTAATTATTAGCTTTGTTTGAATTTATAAACCAACAATCTACCCATAATACTACCTATGAAGATCAAAGTATTCGTTATCGCATTCATCCTGTTTACAGCAAAAAATGTGTTTTCGCAAGCTCCTGTTTATCCAACCGATATCACCGTAGCCGCCGATGGGAGCGGGAATTATAAAACCATACAGGAGGCCGTTAACTCCACCCGCGATTTTGGGCAGCGTGTAACCATTCACATTAAAAAAGGCGTTTACCACGAAAAACTGGTTATCCCTACCTGGAAAACCCAGATCACCCTGTTGGGCGAGGATAAAGAGAATACCATTATTACTAATAACGATTATTCGGGCAAAGCGGTACCCGGCGGTAAAGATATGTTTGGCAAGGATAAATTCAGCACCTTTACATCATATACCGTACTGGTGCAGGGGAACGACTTTATCGCAAAAAACCTCACGATAGAAAACACCGCGGGCAGGGTAGGCCAGGCCGTAGCGCTACACGTAGAAGGCGACCGCTGCGTTATCGAAAACTGCCGCATCCTGGGCAACCAGGATACCCTGTATGTAAGCAACGAAGCCAGCCGCCAGTATTATAAAGACTGCTACATAGAAGGCACCACCGACTTTATTTTTGGCGAAGCTACCTGTGTGTTTCAAAACTGCACCATCCGTAACCTTACCGACTCATTCACTACCGCCGCCTCAACCACTCAAAGGCAAAAGTATGGGTATGTGTTTTTTGATTGCAAGATCATTGCCGATAGCACGGTTAAAAAAGCTTACCTGGGCCGCCCGTGGCGCTCTTATGCTAAAACGGTTTACATCCGCTGTAATATAGGCGGCCATATATTGCCCGAAGGCTGGAACCCCTGGAAAGGCGATAGCATGTTTAAGGACAAGGACAAAACCGCTTACTACGCCGAATACCAAAGCACAGGCCGCGGCGCTAACCCTAAGGCAAGGGCGGCATGGTCGCATCAGTTAACTACGGCCGAGGCTAAGCAATACACACTCGTCAATATTTTTGGCGGGCAAAGCACCTGGGTACCGGTTAAGTAAAGAGGTCAGATGTCGGACGTCTGATGTCAGAATATGGGTATTCCTTTTCTTGCGCTCGTCTGCCACGAGTGCTTAATATGGGTTTGCGTTTGCAACGTAATACGGGTAGTAAGTATTATTTATTATACTTAAATTAGATCTCTACAACGTAATATCCTCCTCTCAAAAAAAATTCTTAAATTTCCTGTAACCATTTTAAAAAGCCGGAGTTTCCAATACCAGATAGCAACATTAGCGCAATATAAAAACAGAAAATGCTGACCGACAATGCCATTATGCTGAAAGTGAAAGAGGGTGACCTGGATAAAATGGGCCTCCTGTTTCAACGGTACCATCGCCAGTTGTATGGGTTCCTTTTTCACATGACGTATAAGAAAGAAGCCGCCGAAGATATGGTACAGCATACTTTTTATAAGATGCTCAAGTATCGCAACAGCTTTACCGGCAGCGGCGAGTTTGTACACTGGATGTATACCGTGGCCCGCAATGTGCTGAAGGACGAGTTTAAAAAGAACAAACGGGCGCAGTTGCATTCGGATGTGGATGACCTGGCCGATATATTACCCGGTGGCGTGCATACCGGCGATATGTACGAAAAGAAAGAATCTGCCCGGGCGCTGCACAAAGCGATGGAAAAGCTGAGCGACGACCAGCGCCAGATATTAACCATGAGCCGTTTCCAGGAACTGAAGCACCAGGAAATTGCCGAAATAATGAACATGACCGAGGGCGCCGTTAAAGTACGTGTGCACCGCGCCATGCAGGAGTTGAAGAATATTTATACAAAAATGGAGAGTTAAACAGTATGAAAATGGAATGTGAGCATTATGAAGGTCTGTTTACAGATTATATAAACAAGCAGTTGCCCGCTGTAGAAAAGGTTGCTTTTGAGCAGCACATTGCAGCTTGCCCGGCTTGTGCCGAAGAGCTGCAGGCCATGCAACAGGTATGGAACGTTATGGGCGAAGATGCCATCCCCGAGCCATCTGCCGATATGCAGCACCGGTTTAACGCGATGCTGGCCAACTACAAAGCATCGGTAACCGAAAACGCAAGCGTTTGGGAGAAGCTGAAAGAGCAATGGGAGCAATTATGGCAATTACAGCCGCGCTGGCCAATGGCTTATAATATTGCCATCATGGTAATTGGCCTGTCGGCAGGGTTCTGGTTTTTAAACGGCCGCAAAACCGCGGATGACGCCAAACTGAAAACCCTGGCATCAGAAGTGCACGAGTTAAAGCAAAGCGTTATGCTGTCGCTGCTGGAAAATCCATCCGCCTCCGAGCGTATCCGTGGTGTAAGCTATACCAGCGAGATAAAACATGCCGATAAGGAGGTGATAGACGCCTTATTCGCCACACTGAATAACGACCCGAATGTGAACGTTCGCCTGAGCACGCTGGATGCGCTTACCGGTCTGGCTAATCACCCCGAAGTAAGGCAGGGCCTGGTGCAATCTATCACACAGCAAGATTCGCCGCTGCTGCAATCTGCCATTGCGGATGTGATGCTGAAGCTGCAGGAGAAGAGCGCGGTAGGTTCGTTCAGGAAATTGTTAAAACAGAAAAATCTTGATCAGGGAGTAAAGCAAAAGATCAGTAAAACCATCAGCAAATTAATTTAAACAGATAACGATATGAAACCAAACAAACTAATTATCCCATTTTTGATGGGATGCGGGCTGTGCCTTGCCCAAATTACTGCCAGCGCGCAGGAGTTTAAAACACACATCAGCAAGCAATTTACCTTGCAACAACCCGCTGCGGCAAGCGTACTGGCCATTTACAATGTATTTGGTTCGATAAAGGTAGAAGGCTACAACGGCAATACGATCACTATGGAAATTGACGAAACTATCAAGTCGGATAACACCGGCGACCTGGAAGCTGGCAAACGCGATTTTAAAATGGGTTTCAGTCAGAATAAGGACAGCGTGATAGCTTATATAGCCGCGCCCTATGACAGCCGCCCGCATGTTAACTGGAGAAATTACCGCGAAGACGACAGGCATATCAACTACACCGTTAAGCTCGATTTTATAGTGAAAGTGCCTAATAACATTAACCTCCGTGTATCAACAGTTAACAACGGTGAGGTGAGTGTTGCAGATGTGTACGGCAAACTAAAAGTAAACAACGTTAACGGCGGCATCACTATCGCTAATGCCAAAGGCACCAGCGATATCCATACCGTAAACGGCCCGGTTACCGTAAACTACCTTGCCATACCAACCGACACTTGCAAGTATTACACCATTAATGGTAAAATGGAAGTAACCTTCCCCAAAAACCTGTCGGCCGATTTGCAATTTAAAAGTATGAACGGCAGCTTTTATACCGATTTCGATACCGAAACATTGCCAACACAAGTGCTAAAAACAGTCAATAAAAAAGAGAATGGTACCACCTACAAGATCAATAAAAACACACAGGTACGTGTGGGTTCAGGCGGCAGGCTCTTCAAATTCGAAACCCTTAACGGGAACATCTATATCAAAAAACAGTCTTAAAAATCTTAATTAAAATAAACACATGAAAACGATCAGATTTACAGCCATAGTATTGATAACCGCGTTGTTATCAGTAAAAGCGATGGCGCAGCAGCAATTAGTGGTTGCCTTAAGCGAACCCGGCAAACCCTATAAATTAAACGTCGACCTGGTGAGCGGCGCTATAAATGTTACCGCTTATGATGGTAAAGACATTGTAATAGATGTACAATCGCCATCAGACAAGCGCAGGCACGAAGACAGGAACGAGCGCGATGGCATGCATCGCATAACAGGTGGCGAAAACTTAGAGGTTACCGCTAAAGAAAAGAATAATTCGGTAACGGTAAGTTCGGGTAATCCCATGAGGAATGTTGTACTGAATATTAAGGTGCCGCAAAATGCATCGAACATCAAATTATCTACCGTTAACTCGGGTAACATTACCGTTGACGGCGTAAGCGGCGATATTGAAGCAAGCAACGTTAATGGCCCCATCAATATGGAAAACATATCGGGTTCTGTAGTGGCCAATACGGTAAATGGTCCTGTTAAGGTATCCTTTAAATCGGTTGACCCTAAAGCTGCCATGGCATTCTCAAGCCTTAACGGCAATGTAACACTTACCGTTCCGGCTAACCTGAAGGCTAACTTTAAGCTGAAGACCGACAGGGGCGACATTTATACAGACTTTGATATGGCAACCGATAAATCCACTCCAAAAGTTACCAAGAGCGCCAAAGACGGTATGTATCGTTTAACCATGGACGAATGGGTTTATGGCAAAACAAACGGCGGCGGTCCCGAGATCATGATGAAAACCATGAACGGCAGCCTTTACGTCAAAAAATCCAAATAATAAGTACGGAGCCCGGTTATTGATAATATCAGTATTAATAACGCCCCGTTCCTGTAATCCTTCTCAGTGTGCTATGGTTAATCCATAGGCACTGCGAAGCTGGCAGCTTAACTCCTTCCACTACATCTACACCTGCATCTTTATGAAAACATTGAAACTGGTTTTACTAACCACCTGGGTTTGCTTTGCTTTAAAATTTGCCAGTGCGCAAACACCCGGAGCTCAAATTTCGGGCCTTATACTGGATGGCTCAAAGAAACCTGTCGACGCCGCGACAGTCATCCTGGTCAACGCGGCAGATTCGGCAACAGTAAAAACCATGCTCACCAATACCGATGGCAGTTTCGCTTTCGCGGATGTGAAGCCGGGCAGTTACCGCGTTGTGGTAACATCGGTTGGTTTTCGTAACTATAAGGGTGCTGCGTTCAGCTTTAATCAGCAAAATATCAAATTGCCAGGCATTACCCTTTCGGCGATAAGCAAAACACTAAAACAGGTTGAAATTGCCGAAACTAAAAACCTTGTAGAGCAAAAGATTGACCGTACGGTACTAAACGTTAATGCAAGCATTACAAACGCAGGCGCTAACGCCCTCGAAGTGCTGGAAAAGGCCCCGGGCGTTATTGTTGATGCGGATGGCAACATTACCTTTAAAGGTAAAAGCGGTGTGATGATCATGATTGATGATAAACCCACTTACCTCTCGGGAGATAGTTTGGTAGCATATCTTAAAAGCCTGCCTGCCGCTATGCTCGACCAGATAGAACTGATGCCAAACCCGCCTGCAAAGTATGATGCAGCCGGCAGCGGGGGCGTTATCAATATCAAAACAAAAAAATCAAAAGCGGCAGGCTTTAACGGCTCTTTTTCGACGAATGTGGGCAAGGCGGTTTTTTGGAGGACCCTGAATAGTTTAAACCTGAATTACCATGTCAACAAAATCAACCTGTTTGCTAATATGGGCTATGGTATTGGTAATAACTACCGCCGTTTGGATGTGGTGCGCACCTATTTGAATGCATTGGACCAAACCACATCATCATATACCGAAGAGGCCTATTTTCACCCTGTAAGCTATAATCATAACCTTAAACTGGGTATGGATTATTATCTCACACCAAAAACTACCATTGGCTTTGTGCTTACAGGGGCGCTCACCGAGAATCACAATACAAACCCGGTATATAGCAAGTTAACGGATGGTTCAGGTAAACTCGATTCGAGCATTATAGCCAATAATTATGCAGTGAACGAGTTTAAAAACGCTGGTATCAATCTTAATTATAGCCACCAGTACGACAAAAAAGGCCAGTCGCTAACTTTCGATCTTGATTATTTGAGGTATGATTCGAGCCGCGACCAACTATTTTATAACAACAGTTATAATAGTGCCGGAGTAATAGGCGACACGCAAAACATTGTGGACAATCTGCCCACTGGCATCAACATATACACCGCTAAAACTGATTATACGCAACCAGTAGCCAAAGGTAAAATAGGAGCGGGGTTTAAAACCGGTTATGTAAATACCGACAATGCATCCAACTATTTCAATGTAATAAACAATGTAAACACGGTTGATAATAACAGAACCAATCGCTTTTTGTACAAAGAGAACATAAACGCCGCCTATTTTAGTTTTGAGGAAGAGTTTAAACGCTTTGCTATAAAAGTCGGCCTCCGCGCCGAAAATACCAATGTTAACGGGCACCAGTTGGGTAATATCCTCGGCTCCGATTCGTCGTTCGCGCAGCATTATACCAGTTTGTTCCCTACAGCATATTTTTTGTATAAGTTGGATACCGCAGGATCGCATACGCTGAAACTATCTTATGGCAGGCGAATTTCGCGACCCAACTACCAGGACCTGAACCCCTTTGTTGTCATACTTGATAAATACAGCACCTTTGAAGGTAACCCGTTTTTAAGGCCGCAATATTCCGCACAGTATGAGCTGGCTTACGCCTATAAGAACGCTTTTGTACTAACCGTGGAGTACAACCCCATTACCGATTACCAGGTTGAACTGGACTATGCCGCGCCCGGTGGTGTTTTTACAGCAACCTCAGCTAATCTGCCCCTGCGCAACCATTGGGGTATTACCGCAAATATAGCGCTGAGCCCTACCAAATGGTGGAACTTTAATTATTACAACGAACTGATGTACAATGCCTACAACGGGCAGATTGATAATATAAGACTCAGCAACAGCAGCGTTTATTATTACTTTAACTGCACCAACCAGTTCAATTTACCGCAGGGCTGGAATATAGAAATGAATACCTTTTACCTAAGCCCTTCGCGCGATGCGCAGTTTACTCACCGTTATCGCGAGCAAACAAATGTGGGTATATCAAAAAAAGTGCTAAATAATAAAGGCGCCATTAAACTAAGCGCCCGTGACATTTTCGTTGATAACTTTTCGGCGGGTACCATTACCAATATCCCTAACATGTTGGCTACTTATCATAACGATAACGGCAACCGCTCTGTAACGTTGGGCTTTACCTATAATTTTGGTTCAAATAAAGACAACCCTAAACGACGCGATACGGGTGGCGCGGCCAGCGAGGCGGGCAGGGTAGGCAATTAACGGCTGCCCCATTCCCAGATGCCATAACTAACTTTCTGATCAACCTTATGGCCTGATTGTTTTAGTGCCAGCATAATTTGCCCGCGGTGGTGGCTCTCATGCGATATTAAATATCCCATAAAGGCGGTTGCATGCGGCTTAAAGCCTTTTATTTTCCCTTCGGCGAAAGCTTTTTCTAATAGCTTGCCTATGGCTTCGCCGCTTTGGGTCAGTAAAAATGATAGTTCAGATTTTGTAGGAGATAATTCCTTTTCAATTTTGGTTTGATCGTCCAGCAGCTCGGGCGCAGCGGCCTTTAACCACATCAGCCTTACATTATGGATATGCGCGAATTGCTCGCTCACATTGCGCCCCTTTGAAGCGGATGTATCGGTAAGATGATCTTTGTCTATCGTATCGAGCAGGTAGCGGTTTATCCTGTCGTGAATAAACCAGGTTTCAATAAGGTCTTTCATTGGGTTGAAAATAACAGTGATCTTTTTGTAAATTTAGCTACTTATCTGTTTAATTTACAATGGAAAACAAAGGCGATCTTTTAAAAAAGCTCAGCTTTTTTAACGAACCCGGGTTCAAAGAAGAATTGCTGCAGCATGGCAAGCTGGTTGCCTTTAATAAAGGCGATACCATAGTTCGCGATGGGCAGTATGTTAAGTTTTTGCCTATCGTTATCAAAGGTTCTATCCGGGTGTTTCAGCAAAAGGAAGACAGGGAAATACTGTTGTACTATGTAAAGGCCGAAGAAACCTGCACCATGTCGCTCGCGGCAGCGTACTTTAACAATCAAAGCTCATCGCACGGCATTGTTGCCGAACCTACCGAAGTGCTGATCTTTCCTGCGGATATGGTCCATCAGTGGCAACTGAAATATCCATCGTGGAACCAGTATGTAATGCACATGTTCAGAAAGCGGTATGATGAGTTGATCAATTCTTTCGAGGGGCTGGTATTTGAGAATATTGATGTACGGGTGCTGGATTACTTAAAGAACAAGGCTAAAAACGATGGCAGTACCATTATTAACCTTTCGCATCAGCAATTGGCTTATGAATTAGGTACAACCCGTGTAGTAATATCGCGCATACTAAAAGAGTATGAGCGGCAAAAAAAGATAAAACTCTTTAGGAGCAGGATAGAAGTAATTTAGAGAGATGTACGATGTAAGGTATCAATGGGAGGTAAAACACATCTTCCATCTTACCTTCCCATCTTTCATAAGGAAATAAATCTCACTATGTATCTTTTGATACCGTTTTGATAATTAATGCTTTATAGTTTTGTTTTATAAACAATTAACAAATAAATCATTAAGAATCATGAAAACATTACATTGCTCAGATGCCGGTTTTGATTGCGCCGCCGTTGTAACCGCCGAAACAGAAGAAGAAGTATTAACTATTGCCGCCCAGCATGCGCAAAGCGTTCACGGTGCATCCCTTACCCCC